>Ga0307512_10001073_pt1 | contig 39902 bp, 30 predicted proteins | sample 14_EM_MG_FD_200267 | JGI IMG/M metagenome (GOLD analysis project Ga0307512, IMG submission 200267) | Populus trichocarpa ectomycorrhiza microbial communities from riparian zone in the Pacific Northwest, United States - 14_EM | ecosystem: Host-associated > Plants > Roots > Unclassified | place...
GACGGAGATGTCTTGTATGGCCGGAGACGGAGATGTCTTGTATGGCCGGAGACGGTGATGTCTCGTATGGCCGGAGATGACTGTTGACTCTGGTACGAGCTGATGGCATTCAGCCGTACTTGTACTTTCATATATATATTGGCCTTGTGGCCCTCTTAGATAGAATACAATTAAGCTTCTCTATCATCACTATTTCAACATGAACGGTGAGTCTCTCCAAGTTCTTTCTTCGGATTCCTTGCTTCATCATAACACAGCATATTCCTGCCTTCACCGCCTTCTATCTCTTTCTACCGGCTCTCCACTATTCGCGGCGGCTGACTGTATCAGATCTACCCCGCCCCCTGGTTCAACACACTCCTCTGAGCAATGCAGAAACTACCTTCACCGATGAGAACCCCCTGCCGTCCATCAACACCGACTCCGTTATTCGCCCCCCACTCCCGAGTGAACTCTTCATCAGAGCGTGTGTACGAGAACCTTGTCACGCGGCAGATCTTGGTTTTGCTCTGCTGCGCTCGGTGAGCTTCTTCCTGCAACCTAGGTACCTGCTATGACATACACTGACCTTCGATGGGTATTCCCTCTGTGGTGGTGACACTGTTGATTGACGTGACACTGTTTCTTGATATGGTATCAAAGACGTTGAACACTATTGTTGCCGGAATAAAAACAAGAGGTAGAACTTGTCCAAAGCTCCACGATGACTCCAATCCATCCACTAGATCGTGATTAGATTTCTTTAGGTCACTAATGTAGAATGTATCCCAACTTGCTCATCCGAGATAGGCCAACACCACCGTCCAATGCTCCGTATCACGACCAGCCCACAAGGAAACATATCGGACCAGGCATCACCAGAGGGTCTTGCATGCAAATCGCAGACATGTCGCTGATACAATAAAAGTTTTACGCAACCACCACAGGTTTGGCCCGATGCTGTCAAGCTGGTGTCCAATAATGGTAACCGTCCGACTATAGCTCCTGCCCAGGTCCTTTAGTTTCCTGTCATGATATTCTGGAAATTCCTCTTCCAGCCATTTTCTGGTTCTAGGCCAGAGGGTTAGGAGTAGATAGTTTGCGTAGATGGCTAGACCGACAATCCAAACCCATTCTTGGGTACTATTAGATGAATGGGGGGAGACTCGTACCGACTCCGACTCAGAATTATTGCACCAGTTTGAAAGGACCGTAAATGCGCCCTGCTCCCGGAAGACACATAAAAACCCCGGCAACGAATTATTGTATCTCTCCAAAATTCCAAAAATGGCGGCAGCCGAAGCAACGAGGCAAGTGAACCGTGCTGTGATAATGAACAATGCGAGGACCTTCCGGCAATATTTTAGCTCTCAACTACCAGTTTTTCGTTTAATGGCATGAATGGCTTACTCCCCACCAAGCGATGTCTGGGTCACCTCTGAAAGTCGCGTTGCAGTGGAAGTTCACAGGATAGGAACTGTTTATGTAAACGACAGTCCCGTTTTCATAGACGTACCGCCGGGGATCATGAAATGACGATGGGTCCGTACTCCAGGACATTTCCGCGGGTTCTTTTGGAAGAAAGAAAATATGTGGGGTGCTGAGGACAATGAGAGGGGATGGAATTGGGTTCGGATGCGATTGCTGTAGCGTTCTGTGGATGGCTGAAGGGCTCTTTTACGGTAGCTCTTTTATGTTCCTGAAAGATTAGATTTGTGTGGCAGCCTGTCTAAATGGCAACAAGTAATCCAGATTCTGCGTATGGGATATAACAGACTTTATCAAGATGCCACAACTGCAGAACTATGGAGCTGTGCAAAACGTCAGCCACCATTCACGAGTGATTGTCTATGAGCGCCCGCTGCTCGGGCCCATGCTAGACACATTCGGGTACGGCTTCGTTGTAGCTAGCCCCGCTACCATTTATAATCGGTACTTAAGTGCTTGACCGATGCGACATCGGCCGATAACTCCATGACCTGCATATGCGGGCCTGGGATCATCCGCAGAGCCGTATCACATGTTTACTGATGTTGTCAGCTTCAATACCGTAAACCCTGGGTGCATCCGGTTTATTTGTCCATCTTCTGTGTCGGGTGGCTTCCATATAACTTCCCAACTCTCAGGACGAATAAAAGACCGCCATTGGGGTTGTATATGCCACCTGCGGCGTTACAAACAAAACCGGATACACCCAGATTTTACGTACCTACGCGACGTCATTCTCGTTTAGTAACCGTCGCTTACCCCGCCCATGATTAGTATGTACCTCCTTCAAATATCAACGCCTCCTCTCCCACCTTCTTCCTTCAACCACCATGGCCGACTCCACCCCTCCAACCACCACTGCCACCAGCGGCATCGTCCCAATCGTCGACTTCTCCCCCTTCCTCCATGGCACCACCGCTGACCGCCTCCGCACCGGTACCGCAATCTTCACCGCCTTCCGCGACGTCGGCTTCGTCTACCTCACTAACCACGGCATCCCGTCAGACACGATCACCCAAGCCTTCTCCATGGTCTGTTCCCTCCCACCCCTTAACACCCATCTAACCCCCGCAGAGCCGTGCCTTCTTCGACCTCCCCCTCCCTTCCAAACAACTTGCCCCCCACCCTCCCTCCGCCTTCCACCACCGTGGCTACTCCTCCCTCGGCCTCAAAAAGGTCTCCCTCTACCCCGACTCCACCTCCGCACCCACCTTCGAAGCAAAAGAATCCTTCGACATTGGTCGCGAACAAGATTCATTGACGCCCAACATCTGGCCGCCCGAAGACATCCTGCCTGGGTTCCGAGACACTAACGTCGCGGTGTTTCACACACTGCAAAAGACGGCAATAGAAATCCTCCATGCGCTAGCACTGGGGCTGGGGCTGGAGGAACGCTTCTTCGACGCCTATCATTCCGCCACTGAACCATGTCATCAGTTGCGACTCCTCCACTATCCCGCCATCGAGGAGTCTGTGTTGCGTGATGGGAGCACGGCCAGGATCGTGGCGCATACGGATAAAGGAACTATCACTCTGTTGCTACAAGAAGATGATGGGGTTGCCGGATTAGAGGTTGGCGATGCTTCCGGGGGTTTCGTGGCGGCACCGGTGGTGCCCGGTTCGCTGCTGGTGAATATCGGGGATTTGCTGCAGATGTGGAGTAATGATGTGCTAAAGAGTACGAGGCATAGGGTTGTTGCGCCGAGAGAAGAGCAGGGGGGGATGGTGGGACGGAGGTTTTCGATTCCCTACTTTGTGGCGGTGGATAGGGACGTTGTGGTGGAGTGTTTGGACGGCTGTTGGGGAGAGGGGAGGGAGAAGAAGTATGAAAAGGTCAAGGCGTGGGATTATATTGCAAAAGCCATGAGTCCGAGTTATTAGAGGCTGTTATGGAGGGTAAGGGGTGAAGTGTTTAGTACTGGATTCGGAACGCAATTGCGATCGTTTAGCGGTGGTCAAACTGAGACCCGCAGTGGATTCTACATATCGAGCGCTCCAGCTCCTCTCACTCTCCACGTTCCATTGCTACTGTAAATGTGAAGCAAAAATGATGTCCCTCGGGCGCAGGTGTAGTTAGGGTTCCCGAGATCAGACCTTAATCCATACCGCAAGTTTTTCCTCAAGGAGCGTGTTGTCTTCATTCGCCGTCAGTGAGATGTGATTTGTTCTATTCACATAATCTCGAGATCTTCACTCTTGTAACCTTAATAAATATCTTGAGAAAATTACATTCGTTAGTATACGCAACATTCTAGTCCGGGTATGTCCATCGCAACCTGTACTTGTACGGGTGGGCGGAGTTGGTCATAAAAATCAGCCCCCATTGACTCAGTAGGATGTTGTGAAGCATGCCGTCACTTCAAATGCAAATGGTAAGATACTACTCTATGAGAAGCAAACTGTTTGCGTGAAGATGGGAAGGAGGCACCTGATCTCGTGTCATTAGCCCGCCAATACGCGTCTCCCCAGCAAAAGCAAAAACGCGTGAATCATTGAGTTGACAGGGATATGATGATTCACAATCTGTGGGCTGTGTGAGGGATCTTGATCAAGATTTGTCTGGTTGGTCGATTAGTTGCGTTGAGTCATGACGATCTATGCTTAATGTTTGCCGTTATGGTTGTTGGCGCATACACAAATACGGATACGAACATTAATGCAGACGCCACCATGGGGGTATCTTTCATGGTTACGACTGAGAGAGTGTTAGTATTGAACACAGCAAACAGAAGTTGTAGATAGCAAGAATCAACATTATAAAACATCGTCTTCTCTCCTCCGAAGCTCCCTCAAATCCACCAAACCATCCATCCGCACATTACAGACTCTCAATCCTTTCATACCTCCCTCCAGCAATCATGAGCAAAATCACCCCCGTCCTCTGGTTCCCTGGCCAACTTGAAGAAGCAATCACCTACTACAGTTCCATCTTCCAATCCAGCTCCACCGTCGACCTCCTCCGCGACCCCGAAGGAAAGGTCTCCTTCGCCACCTTCACCCTCCAGGGACAACAATTCATGGGTCTCAACGGGCCCGATATGTTCCCATTTACGGAAGCGGTATCGTTCTTTGTCAACTGTGTGGACCAGAAAGAAGTCGATTACTACTGGGACCGTCTTGTTGAGGGCGGGAAGACGCAGGAATGTGGGTGGTTGAAGGATAAATATGGGCTCTCATGGCAGATCATTCCTGAGGTGCTGTTGAAGTATTTAAAGGATCCGGATGCGGAGAAGAGAAAGAGGGTTCATGAGGCGATGATGAAGATGGTGAAAATTGATGTGGAGGGGTTGGAGGTGGCGTATAAGGGATAGGGTAGGTTCCTACTCTACGGCATCTCTTCGAGTGGCATATGGTGATTGCTAAGAAGTCGAGCAGGTGAAATGGTGGAGGCTTCGTGTAGGAAGAAATGTTGGATATCGATTTAGGATGATTGTTTTGTTTTAATCATTCTGCATTCACTCTAGATTTAGGATGATTGCAGCGGAGGGGTTTCGCATGCCATTCAGCGGTATAATCGATGATGTATTCAATCGCTTGCGAAGAGACGTCATGTATCGGTGATATCTTGTGCAACAGCCCTAACTCATCATGCCACCTCCGAGCAGAAAGATAACTCTGCATCACACCAATGCAAAACTTGCGATATTTCAACAAAAAATACTTTCACACTCTGTAATAGTAAGGATAATAATAGGTCCTATCCAGCCCCATGATATAACCATTACTCGTCTGTCATATACCTCGTCCGTGGACTAGCCTGCCCGCCACTTATTATCTGGGGCGAAGAGTTAGTAGCCTCAGAACTATCATGCCCTCGAATATGCATAGCTTACCGTATTCTGACTTTCGGCTTTTGAAGAGATCAAAGCAACGTACATCGGTTCGTCGGGTTTCCAAATATTGTCGAAGGATCGGCTGCGAACAAAGACGATTATTACCGATGTAACTAGTACTAAATGGAGAATCATAAATCCGACGACGAGGCCAAATCCCAACCACCTACGCGGAGCCTGTCCACTAACAAAGTCCTTAATCGTGCCTGCTGCCACCTTCTCGAAACGTGGCATATTTTGGTAGTAAGTATCGGCGTGGAGGATGCTAGTGACTGCTTCAAGGGCTAACCCGATCCTGCCGGTGTCGATGAGAGTGTTGTTGAATATATCAAGAAGTGCGAGATTCAGTTGCTTGTCTATATCACCGCATGTCGATCTCCCATATTTATCTACGGAAAGAGCCGTGTGGTGGGGCCCTATACACCAAACCCAGACAGGCACATAATTCAGCCCGTTGCCATAGATCCCAGTTACACCATACTCTATAACCTTATGGGAGAGAAGTTGGAATATTCCTCGCTGCTGACTGGATCGCCGTTCCATAGACTGTACGCCCAGTACTCGCTGGATTGCGGATGTGTCCCATTTCGCTTCACGGCCCGAATCTTTGGTGCCATTCAAAAGAACCGGTTCGGTCAAGTTTGACTTGCTTTCAATTCGTGCATGTCCGTCACCCGACTTCACATGCTTGGCACAAACGGTATACTTCATCCTAATATTAGGATATAAATTATCAATGTTAACGAATGTACTGGTGACCCATTCGCCTTGATATTCGTCCGGTAAAGTAGTCGCTGTTGGGTTATCGGCCTCTCCGAAAATCATGCTCCAAGATCCGATACTTTGACCTTCGCAGACGCTAAGATCTCCCATGTTGGGTTCGCAGGTGAATTCGATCTTGGACCAATCGGTGGTCGAGGTCAGATTGAAGGGTCCTCCCCTTTCAGCTATAAACTGTAAAACCCGTGCCGACGGTTGTGCGAATGTCCCAGTCATTTTAGTTCTATTCCATGTGTAATTTAGCGGGATAGGGAAGCATAAGTACTGCATTTCGAGAACGTTTACTGGGCCATCATAAGATGCCAAGGCTACTCGTTCCGATGCTGGAAGTGGCACAAAGGCCCTGCGTACAGGTCCCGAATCGAAAAAGCCCGGTGAAGAACCGTGTCCGTCTATGAACGTACGCTCCACGGGGTTTTCCGCAAATAATGGGTATTCTCTTGGTTTCGAGGTGAACGCAGTGTACTCGTCGGGATTTTGCGAGCCATATGGGATTTGTCGTGAGACTAACGTTCCAGGTAGCACCTCGCTTGCAAAGTCTGACAGAAGAGTTGTCGAAAATAGCTGTGATGCGAAGCCCGTCAACACCATGAAAGTGAGAAGCAATACTCCTGTTGTGTTTCGTTTTTGTGAGCTCCAGCGAGCCTTCAGGAACATCAATAAGATGCTGGATGGGCCGTCCGTCCCGCGCTGGTATATTGACATTTTGTCTTTATCCTTTTTGCGAACCTGATCGTATTCGAGTGCCATGGAAGCCACCATGTAGCAACAAATTAGTACCTGGGTGGCCATGCAGATTCTGATGAGAGCGGTGCTGAGTGTGATGACTCTATTTCCCCACCCATGTATGACAACCATTGACCAGAAGCCAACACGATCCTCAATGGCACTTCTGTTGCCCCACTCCCAAAAACTCGCAAGAAATACCGCCACGCTGAGCATGATCAATGTTCCGACCGGGATGAAAAGCGAATCGTACCAGCCAAAGCGGTTCGTAAACAACCTTAATTTTGACTGTCGTTTGAACTCTACTCCTAGAAATCAGCGTTTTCATCTTATAATAACACCCAGTCGGACACTAACCTGCCATGGCTGTGCGCTAGAATCCAACAATTCGAAGATTTAGATATATATGTGTTGGACGGGAGTTGGGTGTAGTCGCAACGTGGTGTTCTGTACTACGGTATGTAAACTTGAAGAATCTGGCTGGTGTTATGCCTCGACAGGTGGAAAGGCTACCACGACCGTAAACAGACAAAAGGAGAGGGAACTAAGGGCCTTTATTAGATCAAATCCAATGTTGGAGGCTCTGACTTGGGTCTGTATTACCAACCGCGGATTGTAGATCCCCGAAACGGACAACCATATATGCCTCAGTTGATTTACACATAAGGCTCGCGGATGGCCGGTTATCGTGCATGTTGAGTGGGCGTGCGCAGTTTTGTCTTTGATTGCTTTTCTTGCTCAATTCTGATGCCCAACAATGTGTACCAGCGGGTACATATTCAATAAACTTTCAGCCGCGATCAAGAAAATAAGTGCGAGTCAATGAACTGGTACCATAGTGGCGAAGAACTATTGCAACTAATTCCTCGAAACAAGAGATAAAGCTAAAGGTCAGCATTTATCAGCTTGCAATTATCTGATACCTCCCGAAAATAGTAATTCCCAGAGAATAATCTCCATTTCGGGCAAACCAGCCATCCGCGAACATCGGTCATAACGTCGGTTTTAAGTACGATTGGTTCTGTTCAGACTGTTCGCCGTAGAGGCCAGAGTCTTTGTGATACCTAGGAAGTAGAATAGCAAGAAGCTGTATGTTGCGGGTTTTGCTGCACGTGGCAGCAAATGACTGCGCTCGATTCGGGGGAAAGTATAGCAATGCCGTTGCCGTTTACGTATCTTTTAGTGAGTCTAGCAGCGGTAGGGTACTTCAAAGTGCACTTCTCGTTGCGATAATTTCCCCCTGTACCGAATGCTTTTATATTTAGATGCAAAGGTGCGTATGTAGCTGGCTATCGAGATATCGATCGTAGTTGCCTAGATTTAAGTACGGCTGTGGTTGGCCTACTTAGCGATGCCCAGGACAGCATAAATTCAAAACAAGCAACGAAGCATAATAATTGCTTCTTCCTCTTTCTTTGTTCTGTGGGCCCGGCATGTTCCTCCCAGTTGCTAGGACAAAGCATCAGCTGAGGGCTAGCTAGGGGAAAAATACGTAGCAGTATTGTGGCATGGGAGCCCAAGGTCAAGCAGAAAACCACTAGGTAAAGCAATTGTCAAACGTAGTTGCCATCGGTCAAGTCCGGCCAATACTGTAGCATATAGGCGACTGAAGGGTATTTCTATTCCGTTTGCCTTCTTAGAGTTGACCTAAAAGCTAAAGATTCCTGCAATGCCAATAGAGATTTGAGACACCCGCAGCAAGCCGTAGCCCGTGATTGTACTCAAATTCTATGAGCCCAGAACCAAATATTACAATGCCCTTAGATCTCCCCACTCGTAGTAGTATCGAATACGATCATCACTGGAGCTATTTCTGACCGGTAATAGGATAGTCACCCTTTCCAAGTGGGGGCATCCGTGAACTATTACTTTGTATAGGAGTCGGGATGGCTAATCATAAGACAAAGTTTCTACTATTGGGTAGAGGGCTAGTAGCGGTCATTAGATCTCACTCGTTTGGAACAGCAATATCAATTTCAATGCCAATTTATTATGGTACCTACGCAAAGCATCAGTATTCCAGGATCCCAAACATTACTCAATAAACACATAATACTTACTCTCCATCCTGCTATTCAAATTTGTTTTGCCGAATAACAAATTTCCCCTCTTTCCCAATCGTATTTGTTGTGTTTCTGGATGATGTCTTTCTATTTCCCTCAGAAGGGCTCTTAATGAAAGTTTCCTCACCATCACATGAGCACACAATAAACACCTTCACTACTTGCCCAATGCCATAAAAATATTCCCCCAAACCTCACTTAACAGGCCTCGTTAAAATCTCCTCGAACACGTTAGCGCACCGAAATTCGAACACAATTACCCGTAGTTAGTATCTCCAGCTGCAGTGGTACCGTCTGTAACATTGCGGGCGGCAGACTCGTTAGTTATGGGACTTGATTTGGCTGGTTTGGGGGGCCCGGTCAACTTCAACACTCCGTGGGGATGCAGTGGGCGGCTGAGAAAATCCACAGTTGTGGCAGTGAGAGTGGTGATTAGAAGAAAAGGAATGGGATATGTCTGCTATCAAGCGGTGGGGTTTAGGTGGGTTGCTGGTTGTGTTTTGAAATTTCTGAGTCAAGGTTTTGAGTGGCAGAGGGAGTGATGGGTGGTGACACTTTTGGGTGCTGATTGGGGAGAGTTTGCGGGGAGGCCTCTTCGGAGGTGTTGTAGATAGGTGGGAGAGAGTCGGGGATGTTGGGTTGGTAGAGTGCGGGGAGTGATCATTGTGATCTAAAAGGATATTCCCGTGTCGACGGTTAAAGGTTGTGAAGAATGCGATGCTTTTTATGAACAGGTATTAGCTGCATAGTTAGAAAAGCCACCTAATGTCCGCGCTAGAAAGCATATAAGTGCAACGGGTAAGGGATCACGATAAACAAATAATTTCAAAAGACGGCAATCCTCCATAGACCCGGTTTTATAGAAAGACCAATGCTGACAACGGTAGTATGACATCGTGGACCGAAGTGGGGTGACTGCGTGGGGTACAGCGGTGGGTCGCTGCGGATGTCCCGCAACTCCCGAAAATTGATCCGGACTTCCCCACGAGGATCCCGGCTGCGCATCCATCAACGCAATGTGTCCAACAATAACCGCTGCGGGATAAGTAGGCATCAGCGAGGAAGTCCCCATTCTGCGGTGCGAGACCCATACCACCCAAACGGTCGAGTCTTCTAAGTCGTTCTACTCATTCAAAGTTTGAGATAATGTGTCAGAACGGAACTCGCGCGGGTGGTGACGTGTACGGAATACCCCGGCTGATCTCAAATGAGTCATAAAACTGCATTTATACCGTGTGCTACACTACCAACCATTCCTTCTCCACCCCGACCGCAACGCCCTACGCCACAAAATGCCCTCCACCCACTCCCTACCGTCCGACATCCCGCACGCGGGCATAGATCAGCGAATCGCCAACTTCAAGCAATACATCGATCTCCAAAACGACCAAATCACCGATCTTCAGCGCTTCATCGACTCCTACGCAAACCCCGACAACGTCCAGAAAATCCTCGACAAGAAGGTCAATAGAATCGACGAGCTTGAGATCCTCATAGGGAAGCTGTACGACGATCGCCAACGAGGCGTTGATGCGATCGAGGAACTACATAAGGATGTCGACTCTTTATTAACGGAGTTGGAGAGGAATAAGAGGGAGATTGAAAGGATTACGGAAGAGCTGGACAGGAATAAGAGAGAGCTCGAGAGCGAGATTGGAAGGAATAAGAGTGAGCTGGAAAGGAATAGGAGCGAGCTTAAGAGAAACATGGCCGACTTAGAGCGGAATAGGAGCGAACTTGAGAGGAATAGGGCCGAACTGGAGCGGAATAAGAGAGAGCAAGAGAAAGATACAGGCGAGATCCTGAAGCTACGAGAAGATGCGGCGGCGAAACAGCAAAGGATAGTGGATCTTGAGAGATACGTGGCTAGATTGGAGGGGATTGCGGCTGCGACGGAAGCGGAGGGGCGGGGGCTACCGGGGCGCTGGGCGGTGAACTTTTTGCTTGGGTCACGGTTCTAGGTTGAGGTTTTGTGGGGTTCTGGGCAAGTAGAAGGTTCTCAAAGTTTGTAGGCCGATGGTATTCCCATATCTTTGGTTTTCCTTTTGTATTGCTCCTGTTTTAGATTCCTAGCAAGTGTGTATGTTCTACCTTCAACTCATGGTGGAGTGCTGCAACGAGAGAACAACGAGCCGTGAAAGAATAGATTATGTTTGAATAAAGGCTCGGTAACAACTTTATGTAGTCGGGGTGGAGTGACTCTTGCTAAAAATGATGCGTGGAGGGAATTGCATGAGTATATTGTGTGTTAGATAGAGAGTCATTCATGAATTCGACCATGAGAACGAGTGATATTTTATGCGCTCTATAGGGTTTCTCCAGGCAGTTTGACAAAGTTCAACATTCTTTCACCCTTTAACATGGAAATAAATATTTACGTATATCACAATTCTTAGCCGATATGATCTTTCTCGAACGCATGCAGTTTACTAAACAGCAACTTTGAGATCGCGATAAGTTCGTACTCGCACAGAGTAGACGCAATCGGGAATGTTTTAGCGTCGATCCACACAGATTTCTATGAAGCAGAAATTAAACATTTCCGATTTCGCCTTCTCTATGCGAGTACCTTCTGTCGGGTGTGATGTTAGATACATCAAAAGACACTGCACGAGTTACTATAAGAAACAAACGCGCGTCCCAGCTAGCAGGGTTGATGCTGCGAGTAACCAACTAGAGGGCAGCGATTTATTACATCTAATCTGATTTGATCTAATCTAGTTACATCTCATTCCTTCGCAGACTAGTTCGACTGCTTTTCCCAAACCAACGATTAATTAGTGTTTGATTGGGCGAGATCGTGGAATACGATCAGTGTGGCATTTGACAAGTGGGATGCTTTGATAACTGTCTAATCTTGTCGCATAGCCATAGTACCATAATGCTGTAGGTCTCTACATACACCCCATCACCGCCTGGGAGCACTAATATTAAACCTCTCTTTGCGGACCCATGCGAGTGGATTTTGGTCTGTTGATTTCACTTGGTGGTTGCCTCAGGCAAATCCAAATTTCGCATGAGAATTCTCACCCATTAGCCAATCAACACAGTGATCGACTGTATATTTACCAGCAGTTGTGCGGCAAGAGTGAGAATTCTTACTTAGATTTGTCCCAGGCCCACGTTCTCTATTACTTTGGATTTTAATACACTTGAGACAACTGGAGATGGTGTGAGCGCTTAAAAAACGATTAGTGGTTGCGCGGCAAATGATCGGCAGCGAGGAAGCTCTTCTGACAACGAAGTGGATTGTGAGAGCAGTGGAGTCTATCAAGGATCATGAGACGGAGCGGGTGCGCTTCAGCTGTTGCTATTCTCTGAATGGGGTGTTGCCTAAAGTTCGCGTGCGTGGGTTGTTCTCGTGTACTGTATGTACATTATTATTGTTCGCCAGTTTTGCACGGTTTTTTGCCGTCAGAGGCAAAACATTAGATTGAAAGTGGTTGTACTTTACATAGGACTTTAGTCAACGCGCTTTTTGGCATATATTTGAAGAGAAAAAAAACAAACGTGGTCCGCAACTGCAACTGCTAGTTGTAGAGAAAATGGGTTTATTATACCATGACTTACAATTGCAGGAGGGGTACGTTTCTTATACCATCACATACCATCACATACCATCAGCATAAGTGAACTTTTTGCGCCCGGCTCGTTCTCTATGATGATATTCACCCATGAAGGAGATGGCTGAAGAGAAGGAGGTGGACATATAAGAACGCACCGTCTCTCGCTTTTTGTATCTACACTCTTTTTTTTAACAAACACTCTTTTCTCTCCATCAATTTGTATTAGAATGACCGCAAATTGAATGGAGCTCTTCCCAAAACACAGTCGGAATATTCAATTTTTTTGTATGTGTGACACCTTAAAAATTGCGTGCGCCAGCAAGTCAGACGATTTTTTGAAGATGGCTGGCGCACTCGCTCCCAAGAAGAAAGAAGGAACTGGGCGCAAAGAGTTCACCCATGTCGATGATATGTGATTGTATAAGAAACTTACGCCCCTGCAAGTCATGGTATAATAAACCGTTTTCTCCTAGTTGTAGAGAGCTTATTTTATGCATGCCGTACTCACTGGCGCCAAACCATACAGTGGATGATATCTCAGATATGGCCTGTTTCGGCGGCTATGGAAATTTATGATTGGCTTTAGAAAACACGTAATGTAATATAAATAGGGGCATAAGCCGCGAGGTTTGACGTTCAGGCCTTACACTTTACTGCTTGCTTCCCTCCAGCGTTACGCTCACCGCGACCGCTACTACCATTGTCCCCACTGCCGAGGGGTGCTAAACGAGATTTCCCCTACCACACAGAGCACTGTAGAGCTACGCAAGGAACCCGCGGCCCTTCAGTACCACTTGCCGCCACCGCTACCGCCGCTCTACCGTCCACCGAGAGATCAAACAAACATTGCTTTGAAATAGGTACGTATATACCATGGATTTTCTCTTGTTAGTTACCATCACCAGCCTCTCACATATCTCTCCTCTCTCGTAAACGTTTACAAATGGCGGGTTTCTCGGAGTTCTTCATGTTTGCATCCGTTCGCTGATTCCCGGGCCTGCCCAATCTAACAAAGAACGCCTTACCTCACTGTTTTTTGAGAAGATGAAGTTCACAGGAGCCGACGTCAACAATCTCAAAATAGCACTTGACGGAATTCGCTCGAATTCAGCCATCATATCTCAGGTGAGGCTTGCCGTGCCCTAACTTGCTTTATCAAGATAAGGTCATGTCAAATGGTTATCAGAGTCAATCGCTCGTAGCTATGGAAGCTGCTTCTCGAGTATTTGCACAAGACACAGGCACAAATCCCCAACAACGTCAAGCTCGCAGTGGCCTCCTGTCCTTGTGGAATATCCGCGGCAATTTCATTGGCAGAATCCCCCCTGCCACAGCCTGGGTAACCGCGTTCGCTCTTCTCGTCACCGAAGTCGAAGCCTCCGGTGGTGGAGCAGCTGGTGGGAGCTCCGCCGCGGGAACGCTGGACCTTGAATACTGGGTGCACTTCCCCAACTTACCATCCATCGTCGTCGAATGGGCGGCGTTGATTCCCCTTACCGTCTACTTTTCAAGCTTTCGGAACGACTACGAGCTCGCTGGGGAAGTATCCTTCCGCGGAAGGTAATCCATTGGTGTGGTTCCGAAACTATGGGCGCTGGAGGGTGTTGCAGAGCTATTGAGCGAGGGGGAAATTTTCTTCGATACGTCAAGTGCGACGGGGGATCCACTGAAAGTTTACAATGTCCAGTGGGTAAGTATGTTTCCCTGCTATAACAGTGCAGCTGCAGCAGCTGTGGCCACGACTGCGTTCAACGGCAAAGAATATTGTCCGGAAATTTCACATGATGACATGGTTGAGTGGATCTGAAGCATCGACAAGAACTCCTAAAGCAATTCCCAGAAAGCAACCCCAACGGTGGTTCAAGCGGCGAAGCCAGCAACATTTACTGTGAATCTCATTTCGACGGTCTTGTTCAGAGTCAAAAACTCTTCAATAGACGCCAACTACTCAATGTAATCGTTGTGACCGAAGTCGAGAAGACGTCCCGCAAATCGAAACTCATGGCTATGGATCATCCAGTTTGGCGGGCAATCCATCTAGGGCTCATATTGGGGCTGACGGCGGTGTTGGTTGCGTGCGGGTGCCTTGGCTCTGGTTTGATAGTAGCTATACGCGGAATCTCTCGGTACTTGGCACAGAACACAAACCTAAAACGGTCTCCACTCTATCTTCAAAATCGAGAAACCCACGAAGGCTGCATGCTTGTTGCCGTCCACGAGAATGCAACTATCTGGACTCTCTACTTGGGAAATCGAGGCCTTTATCGATACCCTCCTGAACAAGCCCATGATTGACCCTGGCAAAACAAATCCGCTCATCATCTTCTAGTTTCAGTTCGCCGAAATCCTTCAAGTTGTCGCTATGACATTTGTTGCTGGGCAGAAAGGGTGGGACGGAGTCGTCCTCCTTTTACTGATCACTATGGTGTTTGCCTTTGGCTTGTTCTACGGATACAACCGACATGCGGCAAGGTGGTTGAAGAAAGAAATAGAAGGTATTGATGCAGGATGCATTTGACTTTGCTCCGTTCGCGGGTGCTTCGATTTCCTTCTGTCCGGAGCTCTTGCACCTTTTTGTTTTCTTTTCATTTGGCCGGCGGTGGATGTGTTTTCAGGGAATATCTTGATCCTTTTTGGTGCTTGCCTGTATTTTCTCTTTCTCTGGAACGCTCGTGCATTTCTTTGCCCTGAATTTTGGCTAGGGCTGGGGACAAAACCTTTGTTTCTTTATTGGGGTTGGTCTTTGTGTTTAGCGCCACGATTCGTATGAATGATGAATGTTATGAATTTTCTTCCGATCTGGTTGTAGCCTGTAATTTGGAATGACACCAGGTCCAAACCCTGTCACCGTGCATGCGTGGTCAACAGCATGGGATTGTATGTGGTAGGAGTACGCCCCTAGGAGAAGATAGCCGCAGCTAATTGCACTTAACTAGCGTCCACTGCGCCAAGCTAGTACGCCTAGCGGAAGTCACTTGCAGTACACCACACCCGACGTCGTAGAAGATTGACGGTATATAAGCAGTTCTGCATCAGCACTATCTATGCATCTATGCAGGGTACTATCTTGCCGCCAGACCTAATTAGAGACTGGGTCCCCGGAAAATCTGGGTGAAAATTCTCACTCTTTGCCGTACAGCTGGTGGTAGATCTACAGTTGATCATGCTATTAATTGGCGAGGATTCGTGTGAATTTGGGAGGCCTATTATAGGGACGGTTAATGTAACCGTAAAGCTTCTTTATGTCCTCTTTATTCCCCTTCGTTTCGGGTGCTATCGATTTGCAGGGATATCCGGATTGAATTCCGACACGAAGCTGTTCGCTTACCCCATTATAAGCTGCGCCTGTATGGTTCCCGAAACTGCCACTATTGGCGTACTAAGTTACTACTTAAGTACGTACCTTAAGGGGGTACTATCACGGGCAGGGCGGAGACAACGGTCCGAGGATCCGGACCTGACAGAAAATATTAAAGATACACGCTGCAAAAGGCCTAGTTTATTCGTGATACAGAGGAGCGATGATATGTAGTGCTACAGGCACAGATTTGAACCGACCAAAGGAAGTTGCGTTGTAAAGGAAAGGTGAGCATGCCCTATGCAGAATATTCGTGTCCTATGCATTTTGTACGCGAGCGTTGTAATTCAAAGTTGGATCTGACGAATTATATGCCTCAAATATACTTCCAATGACATCTAATTCTGGTGATACATAACTGCTCTTACTCTGACACTAGTATTGTATTCGAAGATACAAACACTCGGCCTGACCTCTGACGCCCTACCCGTGACAGTATGATAAAAATGCCGAGCCTTATAAAACTAAAATCTGGTTATCATCCTTAGAGAAGCATCCCAAACGCCATACAGAATCATTCCCAATGGCTTTCATAAACCATATACAGAAATTTCAATTTTATAAGGGTTCTAAGTTTTATCGAGCCCCGCTCCCCCCCACCGTTACATGGTCTTGTTGCCATTGGACAATCTTTCATGTCATATCGGCTGGGATCGCCTGTGAGTAGTCTCGACTTGCTCCTTAATTTTGAAGGTCAGTTCAAAATGCCAAAATATAGCGAAATTGTAGCAAACTGAGAAAAGAAATGATGACGTAGAGTGTTCCGACTCCCGACCCCTAACCTCCAACTACGACACTAACCGTCGCTGCAAACTATTGCCCTCCTCCCTCTCAAAGAGTCTTTCCTATCCAATGTGGCCACTACACCCAAACCCGACAGGAAAATCAATCTCCCAAACTTCCACAAAACCCAAGCAATAAGTTTATCGAGTGACTATCTATTGGTATTACGGCCTGTCGGTCTTTATTTCCATCGACTGTAGTCACCTCTTGCATGAATATATTAAACCCAACCCCACTCCCTGAACTCTACTCTCTTTTCTTTAATAAATTGGCGTTTCTTTGAGAATACACAACGGAAGTAACTAGCAAACAACTCCTGTGCCACGCTGAAAACTACCATGCCTCTCTGAAGCTCCTCTGATTGATTGAAATGATACCCCACCTGTTCCACATCATCTGTCCCAATATTACAGGTGCCCCAGTGATTTTCCATTCAAACTAGTATCCCAGTCCTCCCTCCGCCCCTATTTGGTCTAAACGGTCACATGGGTCTCCCAACATGAAGGATAAAGGGCTCATTTAAGTGAATACCGCTGGCTAGGCTTGTCCTGAGACGTTCGAATATTCTGTTCTGTTCCATAGGTATCGCCGTACTCAGCGGTTGAGTTAAGTGTAGTCGAGTCGAGGGACTGGTGGAATGACAGCCGGGCCCGCAACCTGAGGTGTTATTTCGAAGACACTGAACTACCCAAAACCGCAAATGGGCAGTGCAACTGTTTAGACAATTGAGCATCTTGGCTTTCCGGGAGGTGAAGGAAGGAAGGGTCGGCATATTAGGCTCGAGAAAAACAGTCGACGTCCCAGCCGGGAATTAGAAGAGAAGTACTTTTCGGGTATGAGGTATTGATAGCCACGCGAGCAGATGATGCGTCAAGCTCCTCCCTGGCCATCACAATCATCTTGTGTTGGCTTCCCAAGGCGTTCTGAAACTTATCTAACAGGTTTTGATATATTTGGGTATGGTCTTCTTGTTGTCGAAGATCCAGAAAAAGTGACTCAATATCACGTATACATCCTTCCCTCAAAGTGTTACCCGATGAACATGTTTTCTCGTATTCAACCAGAGCTGAGTACTGATTTTGAAGCGCCTCTGCATAATTGGCATGTCTTCTGTGCACATCTCCCATCCGTGCGTAGGACTTTGCGCGTTGGATGCAGTAGCCGTTGGATTTCGCATTACCGAAGATATACAATGCTTGGAGATGGTGTTCTAGAGCATTTTCCGACTGCCCCAGTTCCTCAAAAGCAAGACCCATATAATCAAGAGTGATTCCAGCCTCCGCAAACCAACCCCCTCCACTCCTATATCCTTCAAGTGCTCGCAGATGAAGTTCTAGAGCCAACTTGTATTCTCGCTTATTCACATGATAGTAAAGTGCAATCTCGTTCAGAATATTCGAGGAACCGATAATATTGTTGTTCTGCTTGTGTGTAGATAGTACACGCATCCAAATATCCCAGGCCTTAGTGTGGTTCCCCAGTCTTGCCAACGCCTTCGGGACGACGATAGTGATCTCCCCGCATTCTATGTCATCGATGTCGGGCATCTTATCGTACAAGGCCACCGCTCTGGAGTAATATTCTCGTGCGTCGTCAGAATTTTCTAGTGCGTATAATACATCTCCAATCCTGCAGAGAACTATGACAATGTCACACCGGCTACCAATTCTTTCGTATCCCTCAAGGGCGCGATAGTAGAACATAAGTGCACATTGATCTTCTCCATTCTCGAAAGAGGCAAGACCTATATTTGATATAGTCGGTAGCATAGAGGAGTCAATGTTGGTCGTAGAAGATATCGGGCATTGACTTAGGGCTCGGCAATAGTACGCAAATGCCTTCGTGAATTGTTTTCGGTATAAGGATGTATCACCTTGGTCGGCGGGCGTAAGCTCTTCGTCTTTATGAAGAATTGAAACCATTGGTCTGCGGCCATGGTGTTGGCGCAATTCGGTCATAAAGACTTCAAACTTATCTATCTCTAGTCGATGGCTATGACCGGGCGGATCCCGGTTGGTAGGGGTGTGGCACATGGGAGATGGCGGAGGACTAACTATCTCCACGCCTGAAGGCACTGCAGTGGCGATGCAAATTAATTAATAGTTTTCCAGTAGCTAGAGTCTTAAAGTCTTACAATTGATAGGAGAGCTTGGGTTTTGTTGGGCTAGTTCCTTTCCAAATCGACTTGTCCTCCTCCCTCGCTTAAGCTTCACATCGCTGATCACCTTCCCGTTGATTCGCACCGTTGTTTGCTTATGTATTGCTTCTCTGCGGATTTGCGCCTGTAGAATTGGCTTCATTGTTTCTTTCGGTATGTTCTTTACCATCTTCCAAATGCGCATCCTCTTCTTGTATTGCGCATTGCTGAACCGACAGAGTCCAACGTTAGCGATTGTACTCTTCGCCGGGACAGGATCAAACTGGCCATACTTTGCATAAAAGTTGTGTTCGAGTGCCATGATTCTTCGGACATCCTCAAGAGGGCGCCTTTCCGTGACATACAGCTTTTCGATAATTTCCCGATAGCTTTCGAATTTTTCGGCTTTGATTGGCATGACGCGACAACCAATGTACGGATCTTCCCATCCATGACTGTCGGATGCGTTTGACGATAGCATACTCTGGGCAGACATCAGTGACGGATGAGCAGGATTCTCAAAAGTTTAGCAGTGGGAGAGGCGGCGGGTATGAGGATGGGATGTTTTACTGTAAACCGGTCATGATGTACATATATTTGTACAGAATCTCTCTCTCAAGATACTTTTGTTCATGACGTAGAAAATGTCTTGGCAGAAAATGGAGCCTACACGTACTCCAGGGCCAATCACGAAGAGGATACTTTTGTCAGTTGCGTGGGGTGAAGTGCGCCCCACTGAGTTGCGTGCGGGGCCAATAAGAAACGGATACATTTACCCCCGACATGCGACCCATGAAAATTAAGCAGATTTGATCCCAACGGTAGCCGCTGCACTCGTGTTTCCAGCGCAGTGACGCAACGCAACATCTCCATCGAGTTCGGGGGTGTTGATGTCCCTAGAAGAGCGGATCTTTAGAAATGTGAAAAATATGGATATATAGCTTAAGCTGTTATATGTATAGCTAAGACAGTCGCGTTTATTCCGCTTCAACTTGTCCTGGAGTTAACTCTAAGTATGTAGCTTTGCTAGGACGAGTCCCATTCCCAGCCCCACACAGGGCTGGGAATAGCACAAACAAGTAAGTATTTACATCGAACAAAAGCCGAAGCGTGAACTCTCACTGATTACAATCGAAATGTAAATTTACCAAGTGGACAGTGAGTCCTGACCAATTATACTCAAATATGAAAGATGGTGGCAAACCGTATCTGTGATCCCTGTCCATTGTCAGGTTCCACCCTTGCCAACTCCGTGTGCTAATAAATACCAAATCATTTGGGCAGTTACCTTACATCTCATCGTCCACCAGCTATAGTACTCCACCTAGAGTAACAAAACAGTACAACGGCAATGTCAAACAGCACCCGCGGAAACGAGCAAGAGCAATTTAACTCTCGAATGCTCCAGCGGAAGACGTCAGCATTTTCCCATCCAAGTCTGACGATTGCCAACCAACTTCCAACTCTCCCGATACCAACTGGCAGCTATCAAGTACAGCCCGGAGGCCCAAATCTCTGTCGTGGCATAATGCAGTCTCAAGGTGTGTAAATACTCACTCTTTGCTCCCTGAGCACTTACCATCGTCTCTAAACCTTAAATTAGCTACCCTCTCCACCGAGGACGCCAACAATCGTTACTCAGCGCTCGAAACGGACACCGGACTACATCAACGCCTTCCGCAAGACCATGCCGCGAATCTCAAATACACACTGTACCGCTTGGGTATTCTGCTGCTGTTGGCATTAATGTTTATCCCGATTGGATTCATTGTTACTAGTATCGTGGAGGAAAAAGCGATGGATGTGTTGCAAATCATGGCAGTCTTTGGAGTAGAGGCGGTGAGAATGATTCCTTTGGCTTAGGAGACGATGTGGCCCATCTTTTGGGTTTTCTCTTTCATTTTCTGGTGGGTGGTGTGCTCAAGTCTTCGTTTTGTTGTAGTTGTTAGTTGCGCTTCGCGTCATGATATCATACTCGATCGCCTGAACAGGCTAAAAAAAACTCACTTCCTTCTCCCCTTGCTTCCCATCGGCGACATAACCTACCATCAACACACCTGTGCCATAATGCTTCGACTAGTAAATCAGTGTTATCCATAGATACAAAATTTGGCGAAATTAGAAATGCCCTGTAATTCTCACTAAAGTTTGCCGATGTCTAGGTAGCTGTTGGGCTGCATCGATGCAGAGAACAGTAGCTAAATGTGAACTGATAATAATATACATGGCAGTTGAACTTGAGGATGCCGCATTTGAGAGAATTTGAGAGAACCCCCGTGTGCAGAGTGGCAAACATCAACGAATTGCCAAGAACCATGATTCCGCCGGTGTACTGGCCTGCGGAATCATGGCTCTTGGCAACCCGTTTGGTGCCCAGTCATGATGGGCTGCCAAGAGTCATCAGGGTTATAATAGACGGAGACAGAGACAGAGACAGACACATATATTAGTGGGATCGATTAGATTTGACAGTGTTCGTGGGTTGGATGATGAACTGAACTACCCATCAGAAAATTACCGAAGGCAACCAACCATACACATGGATCCATTATCCATTGGCTGTCCTTAGCCTCCATTAAATTCTTCCAAGTCGAGATCATTTCTAAGACTATGTAATAAGCTCCATCCTACGGGAGATCTGAGGGATGACGAACCGCTACCCCCCACTTCGGTGTCAGCACCGATATCGTGCCGTGGAAATGACAGTGAGTTTAAAAATGGGAGTGGACCCGGCGTTGGACGGTATATCTGCTAAAGCATCTTTCCGCAGCTTTGTTTGCTATCTGCACTTGCGTCTATACCTCTAACTGCATTATTTTTCCTGCGAATCGTAATGAGTTCCCAACTGCCGGTGATCGCATGGCTTGTATGCCCTAACTAAATCCAGCTGGATCTTTCCATGTTTACGGAACGCTCGAGAAGGATGGCCAAGGAACTACTGGTATATGATCTCGTGTATTTAGTAGTACAGTAAACATGCAGCCAATGCCACAACATTCAGCCAACCACTGTATGAAATTACGAGCAAAATACTTACCCGAGGGAATTCCTCTTCTTCCTGTAAGTCTCCCTAATATTCTTTTAGTCTCCGCACCGAGCAGAGCCAATAGGAATCTCCATAGAACGTGCATGCCAGAACAATTTAATTCTCCTTCAATGGAAACAGGGAAGTGAATCCTGCGGCATACATTGTGGTTCTGGTTCTTCCATCTCGCCTCTCGCCTCCACGGCCGGCATATTGCGAGCTGTATCACAACGCCCATATATCATTTCCTGCTTGCGCATGGGCGTTGCCCACCGTATGTATGTACTCTACATCGACAATCTCTCACAGTGGCAGCGCGAGTGGCTGTTATGACAGCAGATTACGCCGCGTCTTGTTCCAGGGGTGGTATGGGAGCGGTATCTTCGAATGAATGGTTTTAACATATGCCTTGTTCTCCGCAGGAATTTGCCGATGTAATCTATAAGGATTAATAACGTGGATAGAGACTGCACACGCCAATCTTCAGCATAGTTCCAACCCTTCTTCAGGGACTTTATTCGCGAACTCTCCTGCGGCCTTTCTTTGACCTCCTCAACGCCTCCTCTGCAACCCAGCCTAACACCACCGTATTCTTAGCCTTGTAGAATGAGTCATAAGCACGCCGCAAGCCCTTCTGCATCGCCTCCTCCCAATCCACCACCGCCCCGCATCTCAGTAACAGCTTTACTGTCTTCTCATCACCCGTCACAACAGCCAAACACAATGCTGTATCTGTGCATCCCGTCGTGATTTCATCCACTTCCCACACCCCCGTCGCTAGCATTTCTTTGACAAGATCCGAATTCCCGTTGAATGAAGCCCACTGCAGTGCTGTCGCTGAGTAATGTCGGGGGATTGTGAAGCGGAGAGACTTGTCTGTGAGAAGGCGACGGTGCAGGGGAACCTGTAAGGTCGCGTAAAGTTGACGGGATGTGAGGGCGAAACGCTGGAGGGAGCACGTTGGTAGGTAGTCGGCGATACTGAGGAGGATCTCAGGCGGAAGGAGAGGGAGGAGGCAGTGGTTGTGCGGCGACTTTTGGGGGATGGGCATGGTGGATGGGACTAAAGTGAGGAAAGGCTAGGCTGAGCTGCATGGAATTGACGATCTGTATTGACTTTGACGATCTGTGTAACGAAGTGTAGCACGTGACTAGACAACCCCGCGTGATATTCGATGTCCAGAATTCTGAACTCACACAGCTCTTTGGATTTGTGTGTCCGAGTTAAGCGGGCTGGAGAGTTCTGCTTAGTTGGTGTAGTGAACGGATGTAGGCAACAGAATTTGACGAAGAGTTTTACGTTTCTAGGATAGCAGACACTTAACGCGGACGTATGCCATGACCACTAGTGGCTGAATGCACAATGATTACAACAACCAAAGCGAACGTCAATGCTCATAATTTGCATATGCCCGTTAGGGCTACAATTTGGTGCACTACACAAAGATGCAAACCGATAAGGATTCTCCACTGAGGGATCTCGATACATAAATTGAGGTATAAAACGTATATGTTAACTATAGAGAGTACGTAAAACAGTCACCCGAATGAACTTGTCGACGTCCCCATATGCATTTTCTGACCTTCACTCCAGCTCCCGTACAGAAACCCACAGAAATATCCACCCAATTCAACACATCCACCAGTTCCGGCTAAACAGGATACCTTGAAAACAAAGGAACGAAATTTGAGCAAAAAGTAATGAATATGAACACACATATCCAATCCCGGAATTGCAGCTGCCGGAGGTCTTTTTCAGATCAGAAGTGGTTGGTAGGTACATTGATGCCGAGCTTGGAAGCGGCCATGGTGACGGAGGACATCAATCCTGACGAGAAACTCTTTCCGGGTTTGGGGATGTAACGCCTTTCATAGGTGGTTTGAAGTAAATCGTGAACGAGCCGTACTTCATCGATATATTTGTGAGCCAATTTTCCGCCTTTCTTCTCTTCCTTGGGAATCTTGGCTTTGGTCTTTCTTTCCCTCCTGTCTTCCTCGGCACTATGGATATAGTCGTACACGCACTCTCTACTAACTATATAGCACTGAGGTGGTTCGCCATCTTCGGGCTTCCACAAACCAGACCCCAGAAGATTGGACCGAAGGTTGGCCCGGGTCAATTTAACGTACATATCTCGAGCTTCCACATATTCGCAGCTATTATCCTCCATCATATTAAAGATTTGTTGGCTGGCCTTCGAGCGGACAATCAGAGCCGGGATTTTGAATCTACGACAGTTTTCCAGTATGTCGGCGTCGATTTGAGAGAATCGCTGAGACAACTGTTAGCGATCTATCAGCAACAAAAGGCGTGGTGATCACGTACGAGATCATAAACCAAAACTATAAAATCGAAAATGAACAGCCCCTGTTCATTAAAGTACTGCCTGGCAGGAATATTGAGAGTGCCTGCACCGGGAATGTCGCACCAGACAAAGCGTGAATAGGGTAGTTCCGTGCGTGGGTCCGCATATCTCGTTACCTCAAGTGTTGTCCCGACGTTACCGACATTTGCAGCACCTAGATCATTCCTTTTAAGACCACGGAAAGAATTGATTAAGGACGATTTGCCGCTCTTGCTAGAACCACAGACTGCAAAATGCAACCGTTCGGGATCGTACTGAACTTTGGCTTTCGCGGCAGCCACTTCTTCCTTTGTGGGCCACACTACTGGCCGAATTCCCTTTGAGAGTTTCTCTTCAGACTCCTCAAGAAGATGTTCGAATTCGATTCTCTCTTCCTCCGCTTGGCGCCGTTGCTCCTCAGCTTCCCTTCTGGACCGCTCCTCTCGAAGTTTGGCTTCTGCAACCTCCTCCTCTCGGCGTTTGGCTTCAATATCCTGCTCCTCCAACTGGCGCTGGAAGGCAGCACTCTCTTCGTCTGACTGGCGTTGTCGTTCTTGCATATCCTTTCTGAATTGCTCCTCCCTCTTCCTCGCTTCTATAGCTTCCGTTTCTCGGCGCCTCGCATCATTCGCTTGCTCCTCGAGATTCTTCAAAGTTGCCAACATTCTAGCTTCTTGCACTGCCTTCCGTCTCGCTTCTTCTTCTTCTTCTTTTCTCCTTCGTGTCTCTTCTTCCTCTCTCCTTCGCTTTGCTTCTGCCTCCTCCTTCCGACGTATTTTCTCCTCCCTCTGATGTCTCACCTTTTCTTCTTCATCTCTCTTTCGTCTGCCTTCATCTTCCCTCCGTCGCCTCTCTTCATCCTGCTTCCGCCTCTCTTCGTCCTCTTTCCGCCTCGCTTCCACCTCTCGGTTTAATCTCTCCAAATCTTTCCGCTTCTCTTCGTCCTCTTTCCGCCTCGCTTCCACTTCTCGGTTTAGTCTTTCTATCTCGTTCAACCTCGCCTCCACCTCTCGGTTTAGTCTCTCTTGTTCTCTCAAGCGGCGTTGGACCTCTTGGAGTGTATTTAGCCTCTCTTGTTCTTCCAAGCGGCGTTGAATCTCTTGAAGCATTTGGTTTTCGTGGTCAGGAGGTTCACAAGGGCCACCGGTCATTTTGTGTGCTAGGTGGTTGTACTTCTAAATGCTGTATCTTTGAAGACCAGGGCGTGAGACGTGAAAGGCGATGCGCTCCGGTGATGATAGCTCTATTTCTGCAGCTAAACAAAACGTCAGCGTTCCATTACCAATGTGAACCACGTAGAGTTATGATACAGTTCTTACATTGGAAAGAGAGCGAGGATTGCGGTGAAGTCTTCAGAACCTGCAGAAACTGATGGAATGGTGTCCGGAAGATGGTGGCCGTGGAAATTAGAAATTGAAAGGGAACGGGGCACAAATATACAGCACCGATAGCTCGAATTACGAAAACGGCCGCTCAACTCTGCTTGATTTTGAGTCATTCTGCGGGGATTTCTGAATAGCCAATAAGACCTGCAGACGCCTGTTTGCTGCCTGAAAAGTTATTATCTGAACACACATGTCAAACAGCCGTGGTTTAAATTTGCATTGTATATCGATTTTTCGGGTGATTGGGGCTCGGACAACCAATAAAAGACTTTGCAAGGCCCTTGGAGACTCGGTGCCGCCTTTGCGCATGCATGGTATGATTGGGCGAATTTGGAATGTGGGTGGTACCTTTCCTGATACAGACACCGGGGAATGCACAAAACAACTGGAACGCCACCGGTCGCTAATCCCAGCATCAAGCGCGCAGATGCGATTGTGTGACCGGCGACGAATAATTTGCTAGAATGAACCTCGTTACTCAAAAAAAGAAATGTTGGCTTTAAAACGCTGCGCAAGGCAACAGTCCACACTGCCGCTACGAAGCCAAAGTTCGTTATTTTGTATGAACCGAATAAATGATTGAAGCAACGTTGGCGTCGCTCGATGCAGACTAGTGTCCCTAACCTACTGTGATGGATGCTGTGTTTTTCACTTCTAGCTCACCCTGAACGTGATTTGTGTTGATCTGTGCTGCTCTACTGAATGTACCAAACGGTTTGAACGAAATTTAACACACTAACCCCGCCTCGCAAAACTCAAACCCCACGAATGCCAAGTTAAAGAAAACTGCCTAGCGGAAAACAAAAAAGTGCAGTTCATATCCCCTAAGCCAAAGAAATCATTTCTCACTGCATGCACAGCAAAAAGTGCCATGATTTGCAGTATATCTGTTGCTTTCGCCTCGCTGATTGCAGCGACAACGTACCGAGAAGAATAATCATCAACACTACGATCATCAGCAGTCCTAAACGATATATTATACATTGAGGATTGGCAGTGCGATTTTGTGGAAGATGCTGATTGGGTTTGTCGGTCCCTAGTGGGTGATTATACTTACCATAATCCCAGCTAGAGGTAGTGAGTGGTAGCTGATATAAGTTTAGCGAAGATAAAACCAGCGGAGCAAATATCATGTGTTTGCGTACCTTGGGATCGTATTATGCCATGATGGGAATCCAAACCCCGATTTGTGCTTGATTATTGCGAACTGGTATTGGGAGGGGCGGGACTTGGTTGACAGTGACTTGGTTGACAGTGGTCAAAGTCGAATGAAGAAGTGAAGGTCTCCGGCCCACGGGGGGTCGGAGGACTAGAGTGCTTATCGCTGTTGGGGTGGTCGTTTGCCATTGTCACTGCGGTATTAGTTCTTTACAAATTGTAGATACTGCAACGCCAGGAAATCAGACTAGTACTCAATACTCAAACACAGTCGGAATATTACTTATTACTAGCAGGAAGTTTCGTTAGTATACAACATAGACATCAAAAGCTTTATAAGTGCTCTGTATCAGACATACTTAGACGCGAGTAAGAAAGTTAATAACTATCAAGGATTACTTTCTATTGTAGGATACTTTTAACTAGGATCTTGTTCTCAAATTTGGTATCGCACTTCTTTGGGAAGTTCGGGCTGCGACTGATTATGGTGGCGTTCTCTGAATTGACCTGACTGGCTAGAATTTGGTTCTTGGAATATCAGGTGTACAATGGCATAGAATGATGGTATTGAAACACGTACATGTCAATAACGTATGACTATGCGATGCATGAAGCGTCCAATACAGTACGTCGCTTAGAGTTGACAAAAAGTATTGCTTTCCATATTCCATAGCTGGTGGCTCTGCGTGCTTGCGGCATGTGCGTGGATTGTAAAGTCTTTGCCAGCAACTTGGCTGTGACGAAAGGTTCCTTTCGACGCATTTTCCATTGAGGGTATTGAAGCGTCAAGACGCACACAAATCTCCTCGCCTTCCTTCGTCAATGATTCCACATTTACTCACCGAAACGGGGGTATGTACGTTCAGAATAAATCATACTTTTATTTATGGTCCATCACTCCCGTCATTATTTCTTCGGCGATCGTGAGCTGCATGATATTTCTTGTTAGGCCACTTTATTCTCCTTCATTTGCAAACACTATAGAATATTATCGAGACCGGGTAGTTCAACTAGTAACTCTAGCTGATGTGCAGACACAAGCCAGTAATTTCAGACCCCCGAACAGTGTGCCTATCCCCCCGCACGAGTTCTTTCCCATCTACCAGTGTGCAAGTTGTGCGGGGGCGATTGCCGCTCCCACGGTTCCCCACTTCCGGCACTTTCCTTGTGTTTACCCAGTGATAAGAAATTGTTTTACCCACTGATGAAAATACGTTGGCAGTCAGCATGGGTGTTTGCATCTATGAGAGATATATGTCAGGGTCCTGATCAGAAACACATTAGATCCAAGATTTTGCTCTCAGAGTAATAGGGTCTCTGGAAAACGATTTGTCGGCTGAGATGCTGTGGTCGGGCGGCCTAGAAATCATACGACCTGCTGCAACTTGTTGCGCTGTAAAGTCTTCTAGGGGGTTTAATCCATCCAGCTCTCGTTCTCGCTTTCATCTTCAATTATCCCTCTGCCCAGAGTCAGCGCGGCGGGTGTATTAACGAAAGTATATGCCATCAAGATGACGTATCGCAGATATCATCTGCCAGATCAGTCGTGTATCTCAAAAAGAATAGTAGTCAGCTCCTTAAGCTGTATTTTCGTCAATCATCGGAACCACACCGCTAACGTTTACAGGCTGCCACGAGGACGCACGTATGATAGCCCATACGTAGCTCAGCTAATTCGTCGCGCATTTAGCAAATGCCTTATCTCGTATAGTAGTCGACTGCGCAACTTGAAGTTACAACAGCTGGAGAGTATTATCTACAAAGATCTATGTTGGTAAGCAATAACATTGTAGCACCGACGCATTGGGCCTCTAGCTTAGCGGCATACAGAGTACACACGTATTCAGCCTACGATCGTAACCATGTTTAGGGGATTTACAAAGGTCGTCATTACAGTGAGCTACTAGCATAGCAGGTTGTTAGTATTAGTCACAGGATGACGCGAGACGAAACTTGAGAAAATCATAACACATACCGTATTTTTGACCAGCTTATCTCGTAGCTTCGGCACTTGGTCACTGGTGAGTCTCGTCGGGTAATCTTGTCAACAAATGATATGCGGGGGGGGATGTTAATTGCATAGATCTTGAGATCGCATCTCATAGTGACAACGATCTGCTCATATCTATGTCATGTGTACAAGTTCTGGTGGGGATCTAGTATTGTGGGCAATAGCGGGCATGCTTGAACTATGATGCACAAGCAGAAAGAGCGAGATAGAAATACCCCATCTATCAGTTGGGAGTATCGGTGAGGTTATCGGCTGGGGAGTTGTCTAATCAGGTTGAGTAGATCGATGCTTCATCAACCATCACTCGTGAAGTTGGTCGCTTTCATTGGAATTCAGAGTTATCCGTTTGCCTTTTTTCGCCGACACACAATTATGGGACGAACTCTGCGCTCTACAGCTGAAATAACTCCCAACCGATAACTCCCAACCGATAACTCCCAATCGATAACTCCCCATATTCTTCACTCCTTCCGAGTTTTCTAGTAGGAGGGACATTCTAACTTCGCCAAAACTGTCAGTAAGCATGACAATCGATAAATGATGGCAATTCAACGCCACAAGGATTCTGAAAAGACCTTCTACTTCTCAGCCTTAGCCCTCGCCCTGAATATCAGGCGTGCCGTAAAATCTGGTGAACACGAAAATGAAAAAAAAGAGTTTTGTGGCCGTATTTTTGGCCCTTCAGAATCAAATTTGAACTCGTAATTGCATATAACATAGGCGAGTAGCATCTTCAGCTCAGCCGCGGCAAAGAAACGGCCAGGACTATATAGCCCCATCCAATCAGTTATGACCTAGTTGAAGTGTGAAGAATCCTACCATGCGTGCCTTCCCATTCCGAAAGAGATATATGCATTATCCGGAGACGCCATTTGATGACGGACTTCGTTTCCGGGCTTCTCTCTCGCGCTGGAGAAGCGGAAGGCATCAAATTTCAGAGGATCTTCATATAGTTTGGCGGATCGATTGGTTGCCCACGCCGGCGCCACTACCCACTGACCCTTCGGCAGGCGGGTGCCATCGGCGAGGGTATGAGGCTTAAGCGCCATACGCATCATAGTCGCTATGAACACGTTATCAATCTTCTGTTTTACCAACATAGCAAAATGGCGTTCTGGGGATTTTCACAGACCTGTGGTGACTGGGTGCAACCGCTGACTCTCTCTCAGAGTGCTGTCCAACTTCTTCATTTCGGTCAGGGCTGGTTTTGTCCAGCCGCCATGTTGCGCCAACACAGTTTCGATTTCGTCCCGGATAGGTGTCTGGAACTCCGGGTGCAGCGCAAGATCATAAAGGGCTTGGATTATGCTGACGGACGTCGTGTGCATTGCAGAGAAGTCCAGGTACAGAATACGTATGCATAGCTCGTACAGAGAAGTATCTTGAGGGGCTGTTTCGACAACCCATTGAGCAACATCATTCTAGGAGATATTTAGTAACAAAGCAGTCTTGCAGGTAGACAGTTATCGCCTATACATACCGGCCTATCCGTCCAGCTGTCACCGAGTTCTATAAGCTTTCTCCTCCGCTGTTCAAAAACGGGCCCAAGCTTGTCCAGAAATGTCTTAAACGCGCCTCCTCGGGACATCATGCACCAGGCGAGGAAAGACTTGAAAATCCGCGGCGCAAGATCAATTACTAGGCCCGCACGCGACACCATGTTCGAAAGCTCAACCAGACAGTCAAGGTATTCTTGATCTCGGGAGAGCGGAAGTCCTACCAGAAAGCGGTTTGTGGTGGCTGAGATACACTTATCCATGAGAGTGTGGATGTTGATGGGCACCCATTCTTCCCCGATGCCGCTTGGCACATTCTCTTCGAATGTCCGTTGGAGCTCATCGACAACGTCCGGCAGCACCTTCGACAGACGATGGGTCAAATTTTTGTTGAGGATATCGACGTGATACGGATTCGAATGAATGGTGCTACTTAGTGTGTAGCTGATAGAGTTACGTTGGTTGGCAGCTGCCTGCATCGATAGCACGCGAGGGTCTGCGTCCTTCAGTTCGTTAAAGACAGCCTCGCTCGTGGCAACGACTACCCATCGCGCCGGTGTCGATATCTTGAATAATGTTCCACTCGGTCCGTACTGTGGTTGTGTCATTAGCTTTGGCTTCGCTGGATAAGTGTACCTTCAATTTCGAACCTTTTGGACACCGCCTTCTATCAGCTCAGCCGAGTTTCGTACGAACCTCAAGGCTGCTATCCACGGCCCTAGAGGACCGCGTAGCACCCCGTAGGACGGAATGTCAATCTACACAGTGTTAGCATTCAGTTAGGTAGGGTATGGGATTAGGTTTAGTACATGCGACGTATAGAAGCAATAAACTTGGTAGCCGGCGACAACGACTACCACACTAATCCAAAGCCAGTAGTCTCCAAAACTACCCCATGTATCTGCATTTTTCCAACTAGGAATCCAGTTCATATCTATCGTGAATGAAGACGTTTGGCTGTTGGTAGTAGTATTCTTTCGATCCGTAAATGCATTTTAGGGGAAAGGAGGAAGGAGGTTATTTAAGGTGCTAGATATTGTTACACAAGGCGCCAGAAATGCTATGGCATCTTTTCTGGTTGAGAACCTCTCGGCATGTAGGGCTGAAATCAACCTAGCTTGACATCTGCAACCCCATACAATATTCCAAAGCATCCAGATGCATGCAGTAACATACGAGACATGTTTGGTACAATATCATGACGATTGGTCGATTAGATATATGTAGCTGAGCGGTTGTGGCTTGACGGAGTATATATTGTGCTTCTAGGTAATCTTCATAGGTAAATATGACACGTCTTCCACTATGGTTTCCTTCTGTCAATGTCTAATATATGACCGTATCACCACCTTATCGCCAGTTCGACGGGGTGATGAATGTTGCAAACGTGTTGGAGTTGGAGTACTGGTGCAGGCGTTTGTAGGTATAAGCTCCGAACCCTGCAGTGAGATAATTTCATCTAAGTAGTAACTACATGGACTTTTTGGTAACCTCTCTTTAAACTGACGATAGATCCTAGAATGATTGTTTTGTCCTAGATTAGTTGACTAGAAAGCCCTTAACCCTTAGTCCCAATGAAACCGTTCGCACTAGCGTTGTGTATAGTGTCTTCTTTGGAATTTTGAAGTCGATGTTCGAAACTCTTAGTATTAGTTGGTTTCATCGCCAGATTCCTGAGCTCCACACCGTGATTTTATTGAGTTCTGATTCTCCGAGACCCTGCACATTATCGCGTTGGTGTTTCTTTTAAACCAGTTGAGCCTCAAGCTCCCGTATTCCAATCCGTCGGTGATTGGTGTCCACTTTGGTTTCTACATGCATCGATAGGCGGATCAAGGCCGCAGCCTTTGGATTGGTGGCTATCCCTGGCCGCTGCATGCATAACAAATCGAATGCGCTCCAATTACAAATAAATGAGTCCAAGCAGATAACATATAACAGAACGATTGGTCAAGTCGTCTCGATTTCCACTGCGCTTTTGACTGCCATGTTTGACATGCCAGCGATCGCAAAGTTGCAATTTAGCGTCGGGTGTTGCCGGCTGCGCGCGGTTGAGCCGTCGAAGAGGCGAACTTAGTTTCTGAGCGGTAACGAGCGCCAGTCGATTTCGAACCTTGGACTTTTCTTTGGACGGCACCGCAATAAAATCTCACCCGTGAAGAAATAGTAGGGATTCCTACCATTGCATGGAACATCTAACAGAAGAATTTGCAAACCGTTGCTGAAATTATAACAGGCCGATGGTCCTATATGGATCACGCCAATGCGTTGGGCACTAAAAGTCACATGACACGCGGGCACGCGGCTCGCTACAACTGGCCTTAATATGTACCTTGTCTCCAACCCACACTGCCATTCCTGTTGTGATGTTCAGAGGTCGGCTTAATTCTTTTGATAGATATTTAAGATAAAAGAGTATAACTGATGGATCCTCAACGATTTTACGTCCGTCTGCGCCGCCCGGAGTGAGCTTCTAACATTATCAAGCTACCCACGCTCTCACGATTGTACATCGACCTGCAGCTCGGGTTGCCGTGTCGGCTAGATTTTCACTTAGGTATCCGAATAGTTCGACCTAGCTCTTCCGTAGTTCGAGAATCTTGATGCTAGCCACCTTCGCTACGATCGCACCCCGCTCTCGGGTTCGCAGTTGAATACTTGTTCGACAACGTAACCCCGAGAACCCCGAGTGAACTAACGTCTCGCATCCACTACGATGATCCACAGCTGTATTGCATTGTTTCGAAGATTCGGCTGTATGATTGATAGACGCATCCGGCCTTCCAACGCCGTTATATTTGTCCAAAGAGTCGAACTCACTAGCAACTCCTACACCCAGCGATGGTGTATTCGGTGGCATTCTGTTTCCCATTGTCGACGCGGGAGAGATAAACATACCGATTCCGGCGTTGTAGTTGATGGAACGCCCTTCGATAATTTATAGGCCTCGGTATCCGTGACGGTAGCGAGGGATATAAAGTTCTACTTGGCTCGATCGAGATGCTTTTACTGTATTAGTTGGACGCGTTACTTGGGGTTGTCGTGAAGTAACCGACCTCTGCTCTCGAGGACTGAATTCGGAGGTGGTATTGACACGAGCCGTGTCGATGGGTGAAGGAGTAGGTGTGGGTCTGATTGTAGGGGATAGAGATTGTGTGGGCGGCGATGTTTGATTTATGTGATGGTAGTGGTGGTGGTGTTGTAGAATAGCGATGTTGCGGAGTAGTCGATAGTAAAGTCCTAATGCTTAACCAAAATGCTCCTGGCAGTATTACTCGAGGTTGACGAGAACTAACTGGCCTATGCTTCGAAGATGGGATTGATCACGGGTTCGACTTCGGCCGAGATCAAGAACAGTCCCTAGGTGCATAGAATTGAGGGTCCATTCAAGGTGCGTAGCTGGCAATGCACCAATGTGTCCCGTTCTGTATAGGATTAGGGAGCAGGGTTATCCTCCAAGTAACACGTGCTGTTCGCTTGGTGTAATTCTCCAGTTGTTATGGCTTAAAGTTTGAATTCTTAGTTGATAGTTTAGGTAAGGCTGTGCTAGATGACAACCGGCGAAAGTCGACTTAGCTATTATCACGCTTGTACTCCTTTTGCTTCGGGAGTTCGTTTCCCTCTGATTCTTCGTCTGAGATACTGAATTCCCTACTTGCTACACCTCACCGCCTTATCCTTCGAAGCTTCCCATTCCTTCCCAGCGTCTTGATAACAACGCTTACAGAGAGTGGTATAGAAAGAGAACTTTATTCGAGTTACTAAGCAAAAGAAAGGGCAAAGGAGAGTCTATATTTGAGCGGGCGTTCACTGGTACAATATATATCCGGTCGTACTCAGCCCATGCTCCAACCAGTATCCGGTAATCCATATACATCTTCTGCGTACTGCCAACGTATAGCTGATGAGCGCTGGATCGTAGTGGTCTACCATGAATTTCAACCCACCTCCCGTTCATATCTAAACCCTCCTATCTATTTAACCCCACATCAAGTACTCTGAAGGAATCGAATAACATCAGGGCTTGAAAGGAGTAGAATCCCCTAGCGAGTAAATCTCGAAAGTGATAGATGACCGGATCCGACCAAGGTTAACGCCAAAGTCTTCAATTATCACAACATTTCACAAAATACGCTCTGTCTATCGGGAATAACCTGTAGGAAGAAATTGTTTGACAATCGTCGCCGCCGGTATTCCAGAGGTCAGGTACTCGATTAGTAGCTTGATATTCCGAGTTTAAGCGAGGTTAGTCTCCCGGGTTCGTTTGGCTCTCGCTGCCAACTGCATGCAGCACCAACTGTAAAGTAAATCTGGGCGGCAGTGCAAGCGGACACGGCTAGCATACATAGATGATAGTAAAGCACCAAAATGCCAAGTCTCACAACACTCCTCAAAGAAATTGATATTCGATGCAGTATGTACGTATATATACGTACTTCTGCGACGAGAGTTACAGGTTCAGTTCCGCCAACTGATATAGATCTAAATCCATCTGAAATGATGACTCCCCGATAAAGCTTATAGAAGTAATTGCTAAGCGTATAACACGGACAGTGCTAGTGAATTATTTATCGCCAGTTGTGGAATAGTAATACGGACAGTTAATTTAAGGTTCTGAGTCTAATGCACGGTTAAACTAAGTAGATCGGTTGTGTATGAAAGAAAGAATTAAGCAATACATTAACACAATCTTGCGTTACTACCAAGCTCTTCTCTAAATCATATAACCACTTCCGCGACGCCTATTTAATAAAAGGGAGATACGGACTTGCAGGAGGGTCTCGATTTCCGTGAGAAACAGTATTTGTGGAATCAGTGTTTCGCTTATTTCTTACTGTGCCTCAGTATTATCCGCACGATGACGCCTGTGGAGTACCTGGATGAAAGGCTTTTGTGCCATAGCTGCCTCTTAGAGAGTCAAAAGCCTCCGATTCCATCCAACAAAAAAATCGCCATGTTTTGTTCGAAATGCCATGGGCCTGACTCGCTATAACCCGTAACATACGGATTCCTGCAATGTATTTTGTAACCGAACATACGGATTTTTATAACGTAGTTTATAATCGGTAAAAATACAGTACAGATTCTTTGTAAATTAATTGACGTATTTATAAACGGATTCAATTAACGGTATGACTAAACGTAACTTTTTAAGTATTTCTTAACGTATTTCAAAATCCGTACATCACAGGTTCTTCCAGTATAGGTGGTTTACGGTAATTAAACTAACGGATATCAACCATGAAAACGTACTATGAAAAACGGTGTTTTTTAGGACGGTTTACGGGGGTAACAATTTTGCAACGGTTCGGCTACCATTCCCGAATTTTCTGAACGGTCCGAACACGGTTCCAAAACGGTATCTGCAAAATAATATGCTATAACCGTCCTAAAAAAAACTCCAATTTTTCATACCGTACTTAGGCGGTTAAAAAGTTCTGATACTTACTTACAGGGAAGTGCACACAAACTAACCTGAGTTGTGCCAGAACCTAAGTTACGGATTTGGTGGGCGATGGCGTACATTATCAGTCCCACACGTAACGCGCGCAGAAAGCGGGTCGATAGGCGAGCGAATACCTTTGATGCTTTGGCAAGCTTCTCCTGAAGGGCTCGAGAGATTATCAAAGCGGCTTGCCCTTGCCCAATCTTATGTCTTAAGGTTGATATCATTAATACGGGTCTGACGGCCTTACCGTACCTAGGCCAAGGATGTCAAGTACCTTAACAAAGCCTAAAGGCACCATCGATGGTGATATGGGTGGTTTAAGATTGTAGATAGGAACTCTACATCCAGATGGTTTATGCGTTCATCCAATAGTTTGTTGAATTATATGAAAAGTTGAATCGTTAGAGATCTCGATTTATAATTAGTAGTTGATGGTCCCGGGTACTTTTTGAGAAATAAGTATTATGGTGTGGAGTTCAATGGCATCCTTCGATCTGGATGGTTAGCACTGGTTTTGTTTTTGAGTTTCACTAAAATTCTTAAATAAAAGCAAATAACAAGTTTTTTTTGCCATGGGATTTACTCCTGCTCTCGTGTCCAGACTTTTTCACCTCACTCGCAAGCTCGCTCGGTTCGCCGCGAAGCGAAAAAGAACGTCTGGTATACGAGAGCAATGTACTCTATGGTAATAGAGACAGCCACAATATGTTACCCAGCCTCGTACGTTGTCAGGGTTTTACCCTAAGCCCCCATTTATGCTGAGATCGAATGTCAACCGATCACAATTACCTAGGTGCTTCCCACCTCCAGCAAACGACTAAATCCTCGACTCCTCCAGCAACTTGTGTGGAGCGGCTCTGATTGTCTATATTACATGCTTAGCTACTTGGTACCGCAAAAAACTGACGAAACAAAAGAAACAGTGCAACTACATCTGGGAATGACATGTGACCAACCAATCTCACCGAGGCACTGTCACTAAACTTGATCACATAGAGTAAGTACTTAATTGTATAAAAAACAGCCATTAGTAATGAAATATAATCTCATTTAAAGACATTGTAAGACACGACTCCACGGCTGTTACTCCGCTCCCGCGGAGCATCGAGTAGAATACCCCGATTATCTTGGTCTCACCCAGCCAACGGAACCCACAGCTCAATTATCCTCCGCCAGGCTGACGATTCCGTTTCGGACGAGCGTGACAAGAAGGAGGTCAGGTGCGAGACAATAGTTACCTTGAGCTTCTATCCCACTTAGCAAGATTTATGGGGAAATTACCCGCTATAGAGCCAGCCCACCAAATTTCGATATAAAGTCCGCGAGAGGATTCTTCGACTCTTGAACGAGCCCGTTGCCGTGAAAAACGTCGCAGATCAACAAACAAACAACTATTTTTCGTCGTGGAGCGTCACCTCGTGACGACGTGTCTTCGTGACGCTATATAGTACCTTTTGCCATGCAATTTATTATCGAAGCCACTCAACGTAAAAGTATGTTCGGCAGATCTTTATATAAGTACTAGGTTGATGGAAATTCAAAATATCAGTAGAAAGCTCCCAAAGTATCTTGTCGCAATGAATAGTTATCAGGGAGAAACTCACATTCCTATATACGCCAGCCATCTGCATACGGATAAAACATTTAAACGGAACCTTCTCTGCAAACAAGAACTCGTCCAGCCTTCTCGCATGCTCATCCTTGTCAGCTTGTAAGACAGATTTCAATTCTTCTCTTGCAATCGCCCATCCTCCTTCGTGTTGAAGTCGAAGTCCACGGATGAATTGGTTCATATGGTTCTGAATCAGCGTATGATGAGCCTTCGACCAAACTTCGTGCAGATCATCCGTGATGATTGAGCTTCCTGGCAAAGCAGTCTTTAGGTCGTATCCGTTTTTATGCAACGTAGGCATATGAATCCGGATCCCGCCCAGATCGCGGACAGCAAAACCTGCAATGGCTCCGGTGTCGAGGTGGAGACGCACAAGGATGTTCTGACCGTGAGCTTCGAGACAAATCCCGTAGTGTACCAGGAGGGGTATTGTGACGCCGAATAACCAACGGGCATATCTAATCATCACCCATGAATTAGACTTCTTGCAAGTAGAATAATTTCCAGCGGACTTTCTCACTCTCTAAACCAAGCCTTCTTTTTATCGACCGAGTCCAGTTTGAATACTCTCTCCGCATTTGTACTGTAGTTCTCAACATCTCTCTCCGCTAACGCTGATGCTACTACAAGTGCTTCCCCTTGTCTATTAGCCCTTATTTCAAGATCTTCCCGTATTAGACATGACAAATGCCTGGCTTCACTGAAGTTCTCTTGGCTACCAGACAGCGAAGCCACTTCGTTGAAGACCCAGAATTCATCTGGCAGTAGATTTCCCAATAGCTCGGACAACTCTGGCCCTACGCAGGTAGTCCACGGTGTAACAGTCCTTACCGCCGAGGTAACTTTGCACGCAAGTGGGAACTTGAGATGATATGGGAATCGCAACCCGGGAGGAAGGGTGACAGTGCGTAAGGATGATTGCGCCTGAACGTAGAGCGGATCCGAAGAGACTTTCACTGCATTTGGGAAGCGAAGGCGTATTGATGGTAGCTGACGGGTTAGGCACGGTGCGATGATCCTCCTTTCCATTTCCGGAGATGAGGTTTTTGCGACAACGTTTAATTTCGACAGAATTGGATATAGAGTTTGTTGGAATGGTCCGGAGAGCCTAACATCCGCGCAAGGCACTGACACAAAGGATATCTCCGGATTGAGAATTGAGGAAATTAATTCGCCTGGCTCGACTGGCTTGAGTGGCGGCTGAGCAAGGCAGGTTCTGTGCATCTGTCCTCCCAAGCATATGATATTAACACGCCCATCTACAAAAGAGAGCCCAAGAAAAGTAATTTTTACTGCTCACCGGGTGAGTTGGATGGCCTCTTATCATAGCTATTTCCCACTTGATTGAAGGTGAATGTAACTCGGGTGGCGGCGTTTTCTGCGCAGCTTCAAACCATCGTTCTGTAGAAACACTTTTAGTCAAATGTACATATATAGACCGATGAAATGCTGTGTAGTGAACAAACCTTGATTAGCGGCTGAGTCCTCAAGTTCTTCAATTATTTGATCCCGTATGCCATCTGGCTCATGATCATCACCAAACCACGGGTACATAAGGCCGAACAGAACACCAGGGTTCAATTCGACCCTTCTTCTATTAGTAGAATCAGGCGAAGAAGTATCCACCTCAACAATCACTGGGGGAACTAGATCTTCCGGGTCGAGTACGCCATGTGATGTAATCATCGCATCTTTCTTCATCTCGAGATCATCGGCGGATTTTATATCTGCCGAAGAAAGCGCCACCCATATTCTGCTGCAGTTACTAGTGCAGGTGCGGGTACATCTTCGGTGACGACTTTCTGGATCTGGAGCCCTTTCGGAAAGACACAACCAGAGAGGAGAGCCATCATCAACCTTAGAGGGCTTTAGCATTGTACTGTGAACTAAGCATTCATTCGCGAGAGATGCGAGTAGACGTCTTGTTGTCTCGAATTTAGCTCGTTCTTCTCTGGTAGTGTTGAGAGTCTTCCCCCGAATTGCCACAAGCTCCTCTTCGATACTTGACATATTTTCGGGAAGGGTATGATGTTTTTTTGGGTAGGGGACTTCAGGAGAGCACAACCAGCTTTTAGGATTGGTTTTATCCAGCTACTTATAGAGCCTATAAAGAAGCATGTTCGCGTTTTGTCTTGTCTGGGCATCGCTATGTATCGACGGATATATTGGACGGTCGGTTACGCAGTTGCACCGACTGTTACTTCTCGAACGCCCACACGTGCTAGTGCCGGGAGGATTTAATTCGCTCGATTGAATTTGCGTTTGTATTTTATCTCCAGAATAATGTGAACTAATTTCATGCGCGTCAGATTTTGAAAATATGATAGAGTACAATACGACCAAGATCTTGATCATAAAATCCGGCCAAAGGAATCGTAAAGTAACTCCACCTTTTTCATTTGATTGTACCGGAGCCGTGTGTGGAGGTAATCTGCACATTATCGTTACGTTGGCAACATGTTATCTATAATATATACACATGGTTTGTCGGCTCGAAGCATTCTCATTGGTTGATGGTGGTACGTACCATCTTACTGTGGCAAATTACAGAATGCTCATTGGTTGGCAGATGGTCTTTTTCAGTCATGATTAGTGAACTGTGGCGCTTTGCTTGAGTGTGGCTCTCACAACAGCTATTGGTCAGCAATCCGAGCTGGCTAGACGCAATCTGGGTGGGCTGGCTCTCAACTTGCTGGAAACGATCTAGAC
>Ga0307512_10001074_pt1 | contig 39876 bp, 27 predicted proteins | sample 14_EM_MG_FD_200267 | JGI IMG/M metagenome (GOLD analysis project Ga0307512, IMG submission 200267) | Populus trichocarpa ectomycorrhiza microbial communities from riparian zone in the Pacific Northwest, United States - 14_EM | ecosystem: Host-associated > Plants > Roots > Unclassified | place...
TTACTGTGCCACATACAGTTGTTCTACCTATTGAACTATATCCACCTTTAACTATTTTTATAAAATATTTATGTTGAGGTGATTCGAACACCTATAAATAAATACCAAAAATTTATGACTTACCGGTTAGTCTACAACATATTTATAGTTATATATAACTATAGTATTACTAGTAATACTAAAATATATGATAATATGGGTAGTAAGACTTGAACTTACATGAGATAATTTCATCCCGTCCTAAGCGGAACCTGTCTACCAATTTCAGCATACCCATTAATATGATATTATATAAAACTTTATAAAATAAAACTTTATAAAACCATATAAAACTTTTTGCATCGTTTTTATATTTTCATTGTTTTTATATTTTCATCGTTTTTATATTTTCATTGTTTTTATATTTTCATTGTTTTTATGTTTTGTCTTTTATTTTTAAATTTTACTTGTTATAATCTATATAACATTATATTTTGCCCAAAATAAGATTTGAACTTATAACCTAAACATCTTCAGAGTTCCGCTCTACCAGGTTGAGCTTCTTGGGCTTTTTTTTATTTTTAATACTTTATATTCATATATCATGTTGGATTAATTAATGTTATATTAATATATAGTAAATATTAATATATAAACTTTAAATAAAAAATTTAAATAAATAAAAACGCGTACAAGATTTGAACTTGTAAAAATATGTCCGTAGCATAACACTATACCAATTTAGTTAACGCGTTATGATTGTACTACAAAATATTACAGTATATTACATTTTAATAAACGAAAATTAGTTATATATAATAAGTTTTAGATAAAATTATTGCTGTATTATTAAAAAATTATCTATATTAGTTAATAACTTTTTTATTTTTTAAATTAGCATTTATATATAATATATCTATGGAGATATTAGGACTCGATCCTAAAATAGCGATATGCAAAATCGCAGTTTTACCAATTAAACTATATCCCCTTAAGCTCATGTGCAAACAACATAAACTATTTTGTAAGTAAATTAATAACCCAATCGGGGATCGAACCCGAGTATATAACGGTGAAAATGTTATGTCTTAACCACTTGACTATTGGGTCTATTATTAGTTTATATTTAAAATTATTTATTATAAACCTATAAATAAAGTACAAATATTTTTTAATACAATAAATATTCTTAAAATTAAATATTTTAATATTAAAAACTATATATAATGTTTATCCGAGGAACGACTTGAACGTTCACGATATAATATCAGCAAAGCTTAAATTTGCCCTGTCTACCTATTCCAGCACTCGGATTTAAAATAAATACATTTTTACAGAATGTAAATTTTATCTATAAACTATATTAAATTTTACATATAAACTATATTAAATACATATATACAGAAATTAGTTTTTATCATTTTTTAAACTATATTAAATATATACAAGAATTACATTTTATAAATAAATATATATAACAATTAAAAATTTAAGTAATATAAGTATTATAATAAATAAGGCCAGAATGATTCGAACACTCATCTGAGCTATCATGAGCAGCTTGCTTTACCTATTAAGCTATAGCCTTAACATAATAATATTTATGCGGACAGAGGATTTGCACCCCTATTGACTGGGCATGAGCCAGTTATGTTACTATTACATTAATCCGCATTAATGTACAAACAATTTAATAAGCCCAGTACGAGATTTGCACTCATATCTTCCGATTACAAAACGGGTGCATTACTATTATGCAAACCAGGCTATATATCTATTATAAAAGTATTTTTTATTGCGATAAGTATGTTATTTAGTTAGTAATTAAATTAGTACTTTATACCTAAAAACGTCAAAGTCATTTCAGCTAAAGCCTATTAATCTTCGTAGTATTATACTACGTATCTTTAAGAGTATCTTAAGGTAAGCTTCGTGCCTAGATGCATTCAGCACTTATCTTTAACTAACATAGCTTTCCTGCCATGCCTATACTATAAATATACACTTGAGTAAACTAAAAGTAATATCCTACAAAAACAAATTGATATAAGAAATTAATATCTCTTAATCTCATCATTAATTTTTCATTCGTTAATATTAAGCATATAAACAACAGGTAAACCAGAGGTTACCATACCCAACTCCTTTCGTACGAAGGGGCTATCCTTATTTTACTCTAATTTTCTCTAGAAGATAGAAACCATACTGTCTCACGACGTATTTAACCCAGCTCGTGTAGCTCTTTAATCGACGAACAGTCGCACCCTTCATAATTTCTGCATTCATGTGGATGAGCTAAGCCGACATCGAGGTGCCAAACTGCGCACTCAATTTGTACTCTCTGGCGCAATTAGCCTGTTCAAAAACGTTATAATAAAAAGTTTACCCCTTTATTCCACCCTTTACAGAATGGTTCAGACTATTTCTTCATCTTTAAACTACATCTAATTAATGCAATGTGAAAAATTTAAAATTTAATATTTTAATATGATTTTTAATATTATTATATTAATATAATTTTATATTTAACATCATATATTATGTATTAATAACTACTTACTCAACCTTTTAATCCAAAAGCTCCATTACGTGTTTTAGAATGTACTATTGTAGATTGCAGATTAGATTTAACATGACCTCTTATCATAACTGATGATAATTTATTATATGAAGAATGTATATTTTTTAAACTACCTTTATATCTATATTTAAATATAGATCTTGAAGCAGTTAAACGTCTTGTTAATCTACCTGATACTTCAAATCTTACACCACTAACTACTTTTTGTTTTATAAAGTTAAGGAAGTTATTTTTATTAATACTATTTATATTTTTATCACTTGTTAAAAGTAAATGTATATATGGTGATTTTACCTTTAATAAAGCCTTTCTTAATACCCTTAATAATTTATTTTTTCTATTTCTTAACTTAAAACTTATAGCAGATGAAAATATATCACTGTTTAAATGTATAGATTTTAATTCAATTATTTTTAATTCTACTTTTTTATTGTAGATTCGACTTATTAAACTAATCAATCCTAAGCCTTTTCAACTCAAAAATAAATTTGTAAATTTACATTTGTTAAAATTTAACAATTTTGCATAATAGAAAAATTTTTCCTCTAATAAAAATAATTTTTTTATAAACATAAGATTACGCATTTTACGTAATACAAGATATGTATTATTTATGTTTAATAATATTCAAACCAATAAATTATTTCTTTTTTTTAAATTTATTCCTCATTTGTGAGAAGTAAATCTTTTTTTTAATATATATGATAATATGTTTTTTATTTTTTTTATAAGTTTAAACTTACGTTTGTATAAGTATATTTGAATTACTTTTCTTTTTATATTTATAAATGTACGTTCGAAATGTTTATCTTTTATGTTTTTTAATTTATACTTAATAAAGTTTATCTGCTTCACATTTTTTAATTCATCTAGTTTAAACAATTTTAACATATTTTGTATGTTTCTTAATTCATGTTTAAAATATATATTAAATCTATTATAATATGTATTAGATACAAAGAATTTTACCATACTTTTAATGTGATTTTTAAAACTACGAATGTTTTCTTTTTGTTTTTTTGCATATATATTTTTAGCTATAGATCTTATTTTACGGTTGAAAATATATTTTTGTTTATTATACGCATATAGTGTAATAATAACTTTAGCATTAGTATGTTTCATTTCAGCTCTACTAATATATATCCTATTAGCAGAAAAACAATTGTTTCTAACACGTCTACGTTTAAATAGAGTTTTTAGTTTACTTGTAAGGATATTAATGTAACTTTTAAATAGATTATTTACTATTTTATCTGCATTAACTAATGATTTAATATATGATTTATTAAAAGCATAGATACTATTAGATCATTCTTTATTTGAAGAGGGATAATATTGAATAGAATTTTTTTTTTTTAAATTTTCTCTATTAATTTTTTCCTGATATCCTATTTTATCATCCCTGTTTTGAGTAAAATTAATAATTTTATTATCGACAATTAAATTAGATTTTTTGTTTAATAAATTTAACATATGAATTATAAAATAATATTAGTTATATAATGTTATATTATATAAGGTATATGATAAGTACATAAATTATTATATAATTTGATTAAAAATATTTTTTAATCTTTTTAAAAATAAATTATATATTGTATATTAGATATAGTTTTAACTAAAGATGCAGGGATTATATAAAGGATTATTGTTAGTCACTCACCTTTTAGTCGTTGAACGCACTTATTTCTTGTTTTAATGTATTAATACATTAAAATGCTAAAATAAGTTTCGCTTCAAGTTTACTTATTTAGCGTAAAATTTACAAACATAAATAAGTTATTCTTGAAATTTACCCAGTTATATTACCAATGGTCTTAAAAAAAAAGACATTGGAGGACTAACAGTTAATCCCCAGCGTAGCTTTTTCAATAATACAAGACCTTTCCTTACTGCGTCTTGCGATCTTTATGCCCTGCTTACGCAACTGATAGACGTGTAAGTCAAACAGTAAAGCAAGATTAAGCCATTAAACTTTGAAAGTATATATAAAAATCCTTCTATTAGCTTTTTAAAACATTAAAGCTGTATAAACTTACTAATAAAAGAACTAAAAGTATTACACATTTTTTAATCTATTAATACCTTGTATACATCTATTTTCCATATAGTTAAAATCTTACTTATTTTAAATGTTATAGTTCTAACCTAATAGAAATGTAACTGAATAAATTATAGATACTTAAAAAAAAAGATTTTTAAGTAAATATAACCAATAACAAAATAAAATAATAAAATATAAAGCAATCTTTTTTTTAAGAAAGCTATTATAGATTAATTGCATATTGCACCTTTACAAAATTAAATTTGGATACACCCAGGTACTCTTTATGGGATCTGTGCCCCGCATAAACCGTCCACTAGCCACTGTTTCCTGAGCAACCAATTACTTAATTTTACATATATTATTCTATATATGAGTTATATTTCATATATTCCTGTTAATTTTTCATTGGTGTAACCTCCTTATTTTCGGATTAGTATAGTAGACTTTAGTTTAACAAGAAGTTTTTTGATAAACCTATTCTACCGATATGACAAACTAAGCAAAGGTGTTTCAATTTTGTCTCGTCAACTACCTTATACACTACAACTTGTTAAATCATACCCTGTAACTAGTAACAGTAAAGCTGCATGGGGTCTTCTCGTCTATCTAGAGATAGGCAGTATCTTCACTGCCATTCCAATTTCACTGAGCCAATCATTGAGACAGCTGTTGCATCGTGAGATCATTCATGCGCGACATCATTTAAATGCCAAGGTATTTCGCTACCTTAGGACCCTCATAGGTAAGGCCGCCATTGAATGGGGGTTCCTTCAAAACCTAGTCTATATTAGTCGGCTAAGTTAATCCGTTAACCATCCATCATCGGGCAGATAGCACACTCAATACATTGATTTACATCTTACGCAGAGTGCTGTGTTTTAATTAAACAGTCGTGCAACATCATTCTATGTCTCCTCTTCCTAGCCTGATATTAATCAGTAGGAATGGCACACCTTATCCCGCAGTTACGGTGTCAATTTGCCGAGTTCCTTAATGATTGTTAGCTCAAACGCCTTCGTATTCTCTACTAGCTTACTAGGGTTAGTATCTAGGTACGGTTTTTGTTCATTAAATTAGTATCATCTGTTTTAGTTTATTCCCTAATATTAATATAATATATGTTTTTCCAGAACACTTTTTACTCTACAACAGATATAAATATCTTCATATATCATATATTATGCCACTCCCTACTCTATTTTGTACTGGAACATGCCATAATATATTTATTCACACCCATAAAGTAATTTATATTCTATATATTTATATATTAATGGGTATATAAACATATATTAATATTATATATTAATATATATAATAATAATGTTGTATAAATGTTGTTACATATATAGTCTCATCGTTTTATCCTTTAGGTTAAACTTAGAGGCCGTTTTTCTTTAAGAAACATGTATAAAGAGATACCATAAGCTTAAGGCGAGGGAATTATCCCTTTTTCGTTACTCATGTCAGCATTATCACTTGGGATATCTAATTATTAGTATTAAAAATGCTAATTCTAAAATTTGCCCAATGTTCCGCTACCCCATAAAGCATACTTTTTTTTTAAATTATTTTAATTAAATAATAAATATGTTATTATGGACAAGGTGTCGGTGTATTGTTTAGATCCGTTATATCTTCGGCGCTTTTAACTAAAAAGGTTAATAAAACTTAACCTATTGAACCAGTGCTCTGTTACGAGGTCTTTAAAAAATGGCAGCTTCTAAGCCTATTTCCTGGTTGTATGGTTTAAAAACTTCCTTACTTTCACTTAACAATAACTTTGGAACCTTAAACACTTGTTCTGGGCTGTTTCCCTTTAGACATACAACCTTATCGTTAAATGTCTGATTGTTCAACATTCATCATTGCCATTCCGAGAGCAAATACTCGCGAATAGAGTCTTCACAACTCCCCCATGTGTACAAAAATATATAACTTTTTCACAAATATATACAATTTGTCCGAGATCACAGTTCTGTACCTGCTATGATGTTATTTAAACTACATACTTAGATATGTTTCGCGGAAAACCAGCTATAGGTAGTCAGTATTGTCTTTCACTAACTTACCACAGTTCTTTGGATATCTTTACAACGATAACCCATTCGGCCTTTTATAAGCCTGACCATGGTAAGATCACCACCCTTCGGGTCTCTACTTAGATACTTAATCATTACTTAATAATCGGATTATCTAGGCACCATTGCTTGCATCTAATTAGAACTTGCTGACCCATTATACAAAAGGTACGCTCTTATATGTTTATTAAACTTAACTTGAGCTGCTTATAAGACTACTAATTCATATCATTTCCCTCACGGTACTAGTTCACTATCGCTTGTATATCATACTTAGCCTTAGAGGAAGGTTCCCCTTTATTCAAACAGATTAATCCATTTTACTTATTAGGCATTTCTACTTTCATTCACACTACTTATAGAATCTCGTTTGATTTCCTTTCCTGAAGCTACTAAGATATTTCAATTCGCTTCGTTTATAAATAGAATTTATTCAAGAGTTTATGGATCTAGGGATAGGTATTTACCTATGCTATGATCAAATATATCTCTTTAATATACAGCTAGATATTCTTAATAGTCTCTTTATATACTTGCCATTATATTTAATCCTTAAAACTTTTATCATAATATAAAATTATTTATTAAGGGATTCAAATAATGAAATAACACAATACATATCAAATACATTACTATTAATTATTATAAAATATGGTTTTAGATATTTTTATAAAAATATTATCGGGTCATTATGATTCGAACATAACTATTCCTCAACCCAAATGAGGTGCCTAACCAGCCTGGCTCTAACCCGTTTATATATTTTTATATTATTATATTATTTAATATAGATTACTATTACCTTTAATACATTATGATTCCTCAGCGAATCGAACGCTGATAATACTCTTATCAAAAGCACACTTTACCTATTAAGTTAAGAAATCTTTAAATACAAGAGCATCCAGACTTGAACTGAAAATTTGAAGTTTGAAGCTTCCTATTTTACCATTAAACTATACTCTTTATTAATATTTTAAGAATAAATTAGAATAACGTTTATAAAATACATTTGTTTATTCATGAATGAATTCATTAATTAACTTATAACATCTATACAATACTTATATAACATTTATATAATACATACATAACATTTATATAACACATAGATATATAACACTTATATTACTGGTAGAATACATATACAATATATTAGAATAATATGTATAAAACATATTATTATATATACGGAAGAGAGATGATTCGAACATCCAGGTGAAAAACACAATATTTAGCAAATATCTCGCCTTACCAGTGGCAACTCTTCCTTTTGCTAAAAAAGGATATACTAATTTCGAGTTAGACCGGAATCGATCCGGCATCTACTTTCGTGACAAGAAAGTCCTTTACCATTAAGTTACTAACTCTTTACGGCTAACCGAATTCGAATCGATACACTTCGCTTGGAAGGCGAAAGGTCTACCAGTTAACCTACAGCCGTTTATCATCTATTTTAAGACCTAAGGGACTTGAACCCCTATAATAATGATTAAAAGTCATATGCTTTACCATTAAGCTAAGATCTCTTTAAGTTTAAATTTATAACTTATACAAAAAATAATTGTAACTTACACAAAAAATAATTGTAACTTACACAAAAAATAATTGTAACTTACACAAAAAATAATTGTAACTTACACAAAAAATATTTATAAGGAATAAGTGATTTGAACACTTAACCTGCCGTGTGTAAAACGGATGCTCTACCAATTAAGCTAATTCCTTTTTATACTTTTAAAGTATATTAGTTTTTTTGTTTAATAGTTATGATTATAGCTCCGACCATCGCTAACAACAAGATTATAGATGTTAATATAAGTCATATTGAATAATTAGTATATATTATATTACCTATACTTGTTATATGAGAAGTTTCTGATAAAAAACCATCTCATAGTTTAGATGTTACATGGTATAATTCTACATCATTACTTAAAGTAAATACTTTAATAATATTAGATATATCGTAATTATTGTTTGCTAAAATATATGGTAATATATTATTTACAGAATAATTGAAAGAAATACCCAATATTATAGCTAAAGGTATACTATTACTAGTGTCTATTAATAATTCAGATATTCTAATATTTATTAACATTAAGATAAACAGAAATAATATAGAAACTGCTCCTATATATACTAATAAGTAAGATAAACCTATAAAATTTAAACCTAACATTATTAAATAACAAGATATACTTAAAAATAGTCCTATTAAAAATAAAACAGATACAATCGGATTTTTAGTTATTATTACTAATATACCACATATTATTGCAGCAACATATAAAAAATCTAAAAATATATCTTTATAACCATTGAAAACGATTTCTTTGAAAATATATAACACTTTAAAAAATTAAGATTTACCTTCTCATAATAATTATTATTCATATATATATGTATAAGTTAATACATAAGTTAATATATAAATTAGTGTATAAGTTAACATATAAGTTAATATATAAATTAGTGTATAAGTTAATATATAACTTAATATTATAGGTTAATGTACTATATATATAGAATTATAATATATTTGAAATAATTAAAAAGAAAATACAAAAACACGTATAATAATTTATAAATATGTGTAACATAACACTATACCAATTAAATTAACGCATAATGTATATAATATATATTCTATATGTATATATATTACATAGCCCTTAAAATGAATCGAACATTTATCAGAATATTAACAGTATTCCGCTCTACCATTGAGCTATAAAGGCTTTAAAAAACTAAAAATAATATTTAGGAAAATCAATAAATACTATAATTAAATATAATAACTATAACTAATTAGTTATTATAGCTTATTAAGTTTAGGAAACAAGAGATTCGAACTCCTAAAAGCCTATGGCTATTGAGTTTACAGCTCAACCCATTTTACCAATAATGGAAGTTTCCTTTTTTTATTATACACATATAACCTTACTTAAAAAACTTGTTATTTAGGCATTATAAGTGGATTTAAATGTGTAATTAAATATTTGTTAAATAATTTTTTTTATATTATATAACGCCTAATTGTAGAATTACTTACACCAATAGCCCTAGTAGCGCTTAATTTATAATTGTATACCAACACTTTTTTGTTTCAACATTAAATACTTGTACAGGAATACTTGGAAATAAACTAATTTTAGCTTTAGTTTTTGCACTTTGTTTATGCACTTTTATTCAAAGTAGTTTCTGAAACAATACGAGGACTTTTATTTTTCATTATTTTTTTATATTTGGGTGTATTGTTTATATTAATTATTCCCGGGCAAGTTCCCCTACCCGAACCGTATTTCGACTTAACACCAATCAGAGTTACGCATACGAAGATTACTTGTTAAAATATCTAAACCTAAAATATCTAAGATAAAAATTAACCACCACCAAACTTATTGCATACACTCCTTTCAGCGCCTGACGAGTGGTTAGTACCTATCTGAGATTAAATTCACCGTGATGTGATTACTCACGATTACTAGTAATTCCTTTTTCATGTAGTCGAGTTTCAGACTACAATCCATATTATATCCTACTTTAAGGATTAGCTCCAATTTACATTATTGCATCCCTTTGTAAAGGAATATGTGGCACGTCTATAGCCCACAACATTAAGGCCATGATGACTTGTCTTAGTCCCTTTTATCACATCCAATATAGCGGTGAACTGTTTTATTTTAAAATAAAACAAGGGTTTACGTTAATTTAATGGATCTAACCAAATCTCACGACATTAACTGAAGACAGCCATGCAACACATGTGATCTAAATGCATTAATTAAGCTAATAGCTTAATTAACTTATCCAAACATATAGAATTTAGATCATACAAATTGTGGTAAGGTTATTCGAGGATCATCGAATTAAATAACATACTTCACTACTGGTTTCAGAAACGGTCTAATGATTTCAGTTCCTGCGTTGCCGCATTACTCTTGAGGTGGAGTGCTTACATTTTCATTTATAGTCTAAAAATATTTTAATCTATGACACTCATCATTGTCTGCTTGGACTACGGGGGTATCTAATCCTCTTCACTTCCCAAGCCTTCGTCCCTCAACGTCAGTTTTCACATAAAGGTTTGCCTTCGCCATTACCCGTCCTAAAGGTATCAAAACATTTCATCTCTACACCAATAGTTCTGATATCTCCCTCTTACACTAAAACTCAAGTCTTATCCGTACCCTTATTTGGACGTGATATACTGTCTAGGTACCCTTTATACCTAATAAAGATGAATAACACTAGTCTCCCTTGTATTACCGCGACTGCTGGCACAAGATTTGGTCGAGACTATAGATACAAAGTTGTCATTATCAGCTTTTATCTAGAACTTTATAAGACATAGTCAATCAAGTTAACCCTAAAAATATAAAATATGATATACATATTTTATATAGTATTAAATATAGTTTCCTAGCTTTAATGGTTAACTCTCATTCTTCCAAGTTGCTGGTTCAGCCGTTAGGCCATTGACCAATATTCCTCACTGCTGTACTAGACGTATTGGGGTTTTTTCAGACCCAATGTGATCGATCGACCTTTCAGTCTCGACTACGGATACAAGCTAATTAAGCCATTACCTTAATTATTACTTACCCGAGGTATTTATAATCATCTAAGAGTGAAATTTTTAACTATTTTATAATTAACAATTCTTTTTATTATAAGGGATTTACATATCCCTTGCTCTTAGGTAGCCAAAAATACCATTTGCTCACCTGTACACCACTTCAACATTATTAGAAAAAAATTTAATAATATTGACGTTCGATTAGCATGTGTCAAGCATTTGGACAGCGTTCATTCAGAGCCATCATCAAACTCATCTAATTTATATTTTGTTATTTATTTCAACAATATAATATGTATGTTGAAATATCTTACTCAAGATTCGAACTTGAATTTAGATATTAGAAGTATCTTGTTCTTCCCTTGAACTAGTAAGAAAATATGTTTATTTTTTTCTTTAACATCTTGTTAATCTTTTAGCTAAAAAAATTAAAGTTAATCTTTCTTATTACTTTAGTATTAATGTGCATATATATTACATGTGTAATACATTACTATTAATTATTATACTATATAATATTAAATTATAATTTATATTAATACCTTTATAAAAATATTTTTATAGTTAAGAAATCTTTATCCTCATCATTTGTGTTTACGAGGGTTAAAACTATTCCTTTTACTAAAAGTTGAGAATAGGACTATCAACCAAATTAGTCTTAAACCCTAAAGCATATATTTTATATTTGTTATCTTTGCCTAAAAAAGTTTCAGTGTCAATAACTCCTATATTAGGATTACCAATAAATAAGACGTTACTGTTAGGTTTTTCTATACACTTAAGTTTAATATTTTGTTTTGTCATAAGAACTTTATTGTTAGCTAATATAATATCTTTTTCACCAGATTTTCTAACAACAAGATTATTATTATCCTTTCTATCAATAACACGATTAATTACAACACCATCTAAAGAATATCTTATTTTTTCTAAAGAAGATTTTTCTATATACTTAACAGCAAGAATGTAGTAATTTACATCCTTAAGTAAATAGAATTTAAAACTGGCATCAAAATCAGTAATATTATCACTATGTTTAGCTCTAATAAATTTAGCCTTATTTCTAATAACATCTAAAAAATTAATTCTCTTATTATTAAAAATTAAAATAATATCAATAATCTTATTATTTTCAACAATAATACCTAAAGGTTTACCTAAAGAATCTTCAGATACAGAAACAGGAATATTCAATTTTCGTTTAGTACTAATTATATCTGTACTAGATATGTGATTAGACTTATCCAAAGAAAACACAGATAGCAACTTAGTATCTAATCTTCTAAAAGTAAGTTGAACATAAACAACAGACTCATCAATTAAACTATACTCCTCGAAAGCTTCTTCTAGTCTATCGATAACAATATCAAGTAAGTCGTATATTTTATCCTCAGAACTAAAATCAAAACCAAACTGATTACCAAGCATAAAAAAACTATCAATATTATACCTAACCTTTATATAAACAGTTTAAATTAATCCTTTAGTTACATTAGAGTTTATCTTATTATTAAAAGCCGGATATTTAAGTTCATAGAAATTGAAATATATATTCAAAGCTTTTAATAATAAGATAAATTTCTTTGATTTGTGTTCTTATAATTTGGATGTGTTTAAATCTAAGTTGAAAGATATAAAGTTTTTAGTAGGGGTTACATATTTCTTAGATATTTTTATAAAAATACTTTATATTATTACCTTAAATTAATAAATACCTTAAATTAATATAAACACCTTAAATTAATATGAGTATCTTAACACCTTAATATGAGTATCTTAATATGAATACCTTATATTAATATGAGTACCTTTTATACTTATGTATTCATGTACTTATATATGTGTTTATATTGTTATATATGTGTTTATGTGTTTATGTGTTTATGTAGTTAAGTAATATAAATTTTATTTTTTATTAGTTTATAAATATTAATTTTTTACAATATTGGAGCATAATATATCAAAGATGACACAGAATAATGTAAACCATCTAATACAGGTGCAGGGTATATACCTAATACTACTGTAAAAACAACCAAGGTCAATAATATATGGAACTCACGTTTATTTAAATCTGGTATATTTACTTTGAAAAATTTAGAGTATGATCCTGCAAATGCTATTCTATTAAACATATATATTGTATATGCAGCAGAAAATACTATAGAAGAGCTAGCGAATACACCTAAAAAAGGCAGTCTTTCAAATACCCCGTATAATGACATAAATTCACCTATAAAGTTTAAAGTTAAAGGAACTCCACAGTTACCTAATGATAGTATAAAGAATAATATAGCAAATAAAGGCATTATTTGAGCCATACCTCTATAGAAAGTAATTAATCTAGTAGAAGATCTATCATATAAAACACCCCCAGCACAAATAAATAGACCTGATGAAACAAATCCATGAGCTAATCCTAAAGTAATACCACCTTCAATACCTTGTATTGTATTACTAAATACACCTAAAAGATACACAGCAGCGTGAGATACAGAACTATAAGCTATAAGTTCTTTAACATCTATAGTTCTTAATGTACTAAAACTAGCATATATAATAGTAATAACACCAATTAAATATACTATATAAGTATAATCTATAGAAGCTTTAGGTAATACAGGTAATATCAATCTAAGTATACCGTATAAACTTAGTTTAAGAACAATACCTGCCAAAATTATACTACCTCCTAATGGTGATTCAACATGAGCTTTTAAAAGTCAAGTGTTTAAAAAAATAGTAGGTGTTTTAACAGCAAAAGCTATAAAAATACCATAAAATAAGAAAAGTTGTGTTAAATAATTAAAATTTGTTTTATATAAAGCATCAAAATCAGTAGTACCCATAATAGAAGACATTGTAAGTATAGATAATAATAAGAATAAAGAACCTAATAGTGTATATAAAAACAAGTAAAAACTAGCCCTTACTCTATTACTTGATCCAAATAAACCTATTAGTATAAACAAAGGTGGCAATATACTTTCGAAAAATATGTAGAAAAGTAGTATATCTAATACTAAAAATACTGCTAATAATAATGTTTCTAGTAATAAAATTATTATTATATATGCTCTAATATTTTCTGATATAGATGTTCAATTTGATAATAATGAAATAGGTATTATAATAGTAGTTAATATAACAAAATATATAGATAAACCATCTATACCTAAGTAGAAATCAAAAGAACTTATTTGATGATACTCTTGAACAAATTGAAATTGGTTGTTACTAAAATCAAATAATATAAATATAATTAATGAAATAAATAAATTAAAAACAGATGTAGCTAAAGCTATATATTTTACACGTTTTACATGTACAGTAGAAAGTTCATCATACGTACTTGTTGATATAATAAATATACCAATCAAAGGTATAATTAATAAAAGTAATAATAACATGGTAATAAATAAATAATAAATTCCCACTAAACCACTAAAAATAATAATTTTATATTTTAGGGTACAATGTAACGCCATATATATCTATATGGTAATATAAAATTAAATAACCACCCATAAAAAAAATATTTTATATAAATAGCGTATAAAATATTTTATTAATTTTTATTTTATATTTAGTTAAATAATATATAAAAATGTATATTACAAATATAAGTACTCTGATAATGGATACTATAACTGTTATATATAGTTTTAAAATGTAAAGCAAAAAATAATTACCCTACCTATACCAAATATAAAATAAAAATAAAGTTAAAAATATAAATTAAGTATAAAAATATAAATTAAGTAAATAAAAATATAAACTTAAATAGATAAGAGTTATTAAATATAAAATTGTTAATGTAACTCTAAAGCATCTTTAATGTATAAACAAGATAATACACATGCACCTTTAATACAAATAGCTAATTTAAGAGTTGCTATATTTATAAAAAAAAATACTTTTTTAATGTAAATCTAATCCATCCTTAATGTAAGAACATGTTAATACGACAAATACCTGTGCTTGGATAAAGGCTATTGCAAATTCTAATCCTGAGAACGCTATTATAAATGCTAATGGTAGTAAACCTATAAAGAAGAATATAAACCCAGATGTCATGATATTATAAGTAAATCCACTTAATATTGTTAACAGTAGATGTCCGGCCACTACGTTAGCAGCTAATCTAAGTCCTAATGAGATATTTCTGGCTAAATATGATATAAACTCAATTAATACTAATAAAGGCAGAAGTCCAAGTGGGCATCCGCTAGGCACAAATAAAGAAAAAAATTTTAAACCATGTTTTTGAAACCCTAATATTGTTGCACCCAATACAACAGTAAAACTAAGGGCAAACGTTAGTATAAAATGTGATGTTGAAGCAAAACTGTATGGTACCATACTTATTAAATTATTTATTAAAATAAATATGAATAATGCATATATAAAAGGAAAATAATTTTGTCCGTTTTTACTGTTTATCTGATTAACTACTATACTGTGTACAGTTGCATATAAAGATTCTTGACCTATAGATCAATTATTTGAAACTACTCTAGAATAATTAGTAGCTATTATACTAAAAGAAAAAGCTAAAAAAGCACCTATTGTTAAATATAATCCTATATTAGTTAAAGAAATATGCATATTACCTAAAAGTGGGGCATCTAAACTAATTAGACTTCTTATTTCAAACTGATCCAAAGGACTTATAATAAATGATAAGTAACTATTCATATAAAAGCATATATATATATAATTTAAAAATTAAAAAAGAAAAAAAAAGGATAAATATAATAATTAGAAATTTAAAATATAAATTAATTTATGTATTTATATTTTGAAGGATACGGAGGAATTGAACCTCATATTCATGATTTGCAATCAAAACGCAGATCCATCTGCAACATATCCCTTATTTTGGCTATATTAATATATATTTATATGTGTATTATATATATTTTTATATATTTTTTATATAAAAATATATATAAATATTAATATTTTTTATGTATTATCTACTCCGTAATACAATAATTATTATGATAATTTATTATAAAAAAAACTGATTAAAAAAATGATACATTTCTGGCTAAATATGATATAAATTCTATTGTTTAGCCTCATAATCCAAAAATACTAAAAAGCATCTATTCATCATCAGAATCTAAATCCTCCAAATCAGATTCTAGATCAGCAAGTATTACCATACAAGCAGCCAACATTGATTGAGCTCTCTCATTATTTGGCTCAATTTCCAACATTGATTCAAGTGAAGCAATCATAGCCTTTTGCATACGTATATCTGCTCTAATCTTGTCCCCAGTAGTAGCGTCAGGATCATCCGATAATTCTTCACGCTCTTCATTAGCACCTCTGATGTCCTGAAAAACGTCATTAGAATCATCTTCTAAATCCGGAGTACTGGGATTATCGGAATTATTGTTACCCTTATTATCCGAATTGTTACCGTCATTATCTGAATTATTACCGTCATTATCTGAATTATTACCAGTATCATTAGAATTACCAGTATTATTAGAATTATCACCACTAACATTACCAGCATTTATTTCACCAATATTACTAGCATTATCTCCATTGCCTGATGACATCATATATGATAAAAATTTTGTATTATCTAAAATAAAGGATATGATAGAATTAGATATAGTTGCAGGAATATATACTAATAAATAATCAATCAGTAAAGAAACATCTAAATTATATAGATTAACTAATTTCTGTTTAACATAAAATCCACAAATTAAGCAAAATACCGGAATAACAATTTTTCTAAATAATTTAGTCATATTAAGAATATTACTAAGGTTTACCTTCTCATAATAATTATTATTATTCACATATATAAAACTATAGATATCTATTATATGTATGTATAAGTTAATGAATTAACCATTATATAAACTAAAATGTTATATATATTTAATAATAATATATTTGAAATAATTAAAAAGAAAATACAAAAACACGTACAATAATTTATAAAAATATGTTTATAGTACAGTATTATAACGCATTATGTATATAATATATAGAATATCTTATATATTCTATAGCCCTTAAAATGAGTCGAACATTTATCGAATATTAACAGTATTCTACTATCCACTAGATATAGGCTTTAAATAACAATTTAACCACAAAAAGGAATTTAGGAAAAACAGGAAATTAATAGATTTAATATTTAATAGTTTTTATATTTATGGTTAATTTTTTTAATACCAGATTTATATAACAAATTACTTACGTTTTACATTTATCATAGATTGTTTTTTATATGGTGTATTAATACCTTTTTCCTTTTGATCTTTTTCACGATGTAAAATAGTTTTAATATCAGAATTTATAGCAATTGCAGCTTTATGTATAGACTTATAAACAGTAGTGATATTAATATACAAATCAATAACTTCGACTTCTATGCTACTAATAGGTACACTTTTTCTATTAAGTGTAGCAGCTTTAATAAGAGCCAATGATTTATTACTATGGATTTTACCCAAAAATGGGTTATTAACCCATTTACAGCTATTACACATGATTTGTTTAACAGCCTCTGTGTGTTTTCTACCTAAGGAAGCTATACGTATTTTTTCTTTGCTTTCTATACTATGCTTATATCCCTTAATATTATCTGCTATAGGTTTAATATTATATTCAGGCTTCAAAAGATCAGTTCATTTCTGTTCACAAGAAAGTATACTTTTTGAATCTGTATATTTTTAAAATAATTAAATAAAACCTAACCATATCGTATTTAGATAAGGCTTTAACTATTGATAAATTACCTAGTGATAATAGATATCAATTTTTATAATAGTCACTTAATCTTAAATATAGAGGTTATCACTGCCAATATAGAACTTATTATTAAGAGTATTCACCCATACGTAAAAACCAATTTTTCTATTATTTTCTGAACGAATCAAACTTCGTTTATTTAAAGTATATTTATATACTTTTATAGCATATTTAAGTAGCATAATATCATTATCTTTTTTTTTTATAATTTAAATATTTAATTTTTTCTTATGATTAATTTTTATATACTATTATTAAGCAACATATAATAGTAAGAAAGCCATCATTAAAGCGAATACAACTTGTTATAATAAGGTTATTTATCCTTATTTCAATAACTTACGCTATTGATCAGACTATGTCTTCAATTAAGCTAATATATATATATATATAAATTTAATTGTAGGGTACTCGTGGTAGAAATATAGATAACATTACTAATTCACTAGTCGTTGAACGTTATTAATCTAATATAATTATATACTAATTTATCCTTAAAAAAAGCTACAACTATAATGTTAAATTAATCTTCGCTGCAAATTAATTTATTGTATTTAAATACAGTAAACTGTTCTTGCAATTCACCCTATTTATACTGAACTATTATTTAAAAATTTATCTTAATCCAGTGGCTTCAGCAAAAGCAAAACCTAGAATTGCATATGCAAATAATTGTCCTCTCAGACTAGGATTTCTGGCTACACCTAAAATAAGTGCACCAAAAACTACACCAATCCCTACACCTGCTCCTATTAATCCTGTAGTAGCTAATCCAGTTCCTATTATTTTTGCTGCTTGTATCATTTTTTTTTAATATTATATTATAAAAAATTCATTATTTTAGTTTAAACCATTAGTTAAAAATATAGTTTTTTATTTAATAATTTTACTAGTATCTATTTATTATTAATAATTTTTAATATATAATAATATTTATACTTTTATATATCTTACTATTAATTATTATAATAACAATTATTATATCATATAATATACTATTATATAATAAATTTTAACCCGTAACGTTTATATTTTTACTTTAATTGTATCAATATATTTTAAAATCTAATATTTAAATATTAAGATTATAAATATTTAAAACCAATTATATTGTTTTTATATATTAAGTTTAAGTTATAAGTTTAACTTTAATTTTGTGTATTTACATTAACTATATAAAGCTATTTAAATCTTATAATACATAAAAATGAAAAAAGTATTAATATTAAAATACTATTATCTGTTATAGATAAATATGGTATTAATATATAAAAAATTAAAGCAATTAAAATATACAAAGCATATGAAGTAATAACACCAGTATCCAAACTAGAAATAGATTTACTTAAACTTAGTAAACTTTTTTCTAAACCAAAAGGTCCTAATAACTCCACAGATCCTTTATCAATAACCTTAGTTGTTTGACCACCTAATTTCAAAATAAAATTAGTAATATAATTATTATAGAAAAGTTCTATTAAAAAACGTTGATTAAAAAAGCTAAATACATTATAACCAACTCTAGTAAGTTTAAATTTACTTAATACACCAGGTACATTTTCAGATAATATAATAGAAATTACACTTAATGAAATTGTAAAAACTAAAGGTAACAATTTGAATAAAATTGGTACACCAAATTCAGTATCTAACATAATTTCATGTGAAGGATGAATAAATAAAGCATTATCAGAAAAAAACCCTGAACCTAATCCTATAAATATATCTTTGGTTATATAACCAAAGAATATAGAAAATACTGCTAATATTATTAAAGGAAAACTCATAAAAATATTACCTTCATGTGCCTGCTTATAATTAACTAAAGGTCCATTAGGATTAGTTAAAAATGTTAAATATAGCACTTTAACAGAATATAATGTAGTAAACATAGCTCCTATTGTAGCTATCATGTATACAACAGTACTAGAGTAATAGTATTGACCATATGCAGATTCAAGTATAAAATCTTTAGAGTAAAATCCTGTCATAAAAGGAAATGCCACTAAACTAAGAGAAGCAATTAGCATAACTGAATAAGTTAGTGGTAAAAAAGGTCTTAATCCTCCATATTTTCTAAAGTCTTGATTATCAGCTACAGCATGAATTACTGCTCCGGCTCCTAAAAAAAGAAGACCTTTGTAAAAAGCATGGTTTATTAAATGAAATAAAGCTATATTATAACAAGATAAACCTACGGCTATAACCATCATACCTAATTGGCTCATAGTTGAATAAGCTATAACCTTTTTAATATCTTGTTGGAATAGACCAATAAGTGAACTAAACACAGTTGTAACAGCACCTAAGCACAAGCATAGCATTAACACAGTTGAGCTATATTCTATTAAAGGTGATGTACGCATTAATAAGTATACACCTGCAGTAACCATAGTAGCCGCATGTATTAACGCCGATACAGGTGTTGGACCTTCCATAGCCATTGGCAACCAAACATGTAATCCAACTTGAGAACTTTTAGCCATAGCTCCTATTAATAAGCATATACCTATAATAGTAATAACCTTTTCATTAATATAAGGAGCTAATGAGAATACTGTGGAATAATCAATATTACCAAAAGATCATAAAATTGCAAACATACCAATAGTTAAAAAACAATCACCTACTCTATTGGTTAAAAAAGCTGATAAAGAACTTTGATTAGCTGCTATTCTAGTAAATCAAAAACAAACTAAAAGATATGAACATATACCCACACCTTCTCAACCTACAAACATTAGTAAAAAATTATTAGCTGTTACAAGAATTATCATCATAAATGTAAATAAGCTCAAATAACTAAAAAATCTTTGGTTATGAGGATCATGACTCATATATCCTATTGAATATATATGCACTAAAGATGAAACAATTAGTACAGGTATTAACATAGAAACCGTTAATGAATCAAAATGAAACCCTCATGACACATTAAGTGATTCCGAATCGATTCATCTAAATACTTGTATTGACACAGGTATATTGTTTAATCCAACCTCAAAAAAAGCTATTACAGCTAACATTGTCGTAATTATAACTGCACTACATGTTATAAATTGAGCTCCATTAACTCCAATTTTTCTACCAAAAAAACCAGCAGCTATTGATCCTAATAGTGGTAAGATAATTATAGCTAGATACATTACTTAAATTCTATTGCAATACTTCCTCTTAATCTGTAAAAAGCAACTAATATACCTAAACCTATAGCTGATTCAGCTCCAGCTATTGCTATTATATATATAGCATATGTTTGGCCTAATATATCATCAAAGCTAAGTGAACTTACTAAAATTAAAAACGTAATAGCTAATAGCATTATTTCAATTGAAATAAGCATTAATATAATATTTTTTCTATTTAATACAAAACCCAATATTCCTATTATAAATAGTATTAGTGATAAATTCATTATGTATATATATATATAATATGTTTAATCATTATAAGAAATTGGAAATATAATTTAACTTTAATAATATTTTTTTTTATTTTAAATGAGTAGATACTTTTTAAATACATTATTTGTTTTATTTTTTATACCATATGCCTTTTTATAATAAAGGTATATTACTAGGTATAATTTCAAAACTATATAAAATACAAGGAATTAATATAATAAAAGCAATAACTACTGGCAGTAAAACGGTTCAACAAAAGGACATTAATTGATCAAAACGTATTCTTGGGAAAGAAGCTCTAGCTCATATAAATATAAATATCATTATACAAGCTTTAAACCCTATAATTACACTGCATAATATACCTTCTACTAGTGGATTATAAGAAACTTCATAGTTAGATTCATAATTAAATTGGTTATTTGTTATACGTAATCAAGCATCAAAATCAATAAATTGTAAAAGATACATAAAAGGAGAAAGAAAGAAATTGAAATCAAATAAATAACCACCTAAAAATAATATACTATTTAATATACATATAAGTACTATACTAGCATATTCAGCCAAAAAGAAAAACACAAATATAACTGCAGAATGTTCTGTCATAAATCCACTAACTAATTCTGATTCAGCTTCTGCTAAATCAAAAGGAGCTCTGTTAGTTTCTGCAATGGATCCTATAAAGAATATAACAAATATAGGAAATAAAGGTACTATATATCAAATAGCTCTTTGAGCTTCTATTATTACAGTTATATCTAGACTACCTGCTAATAAAACAACTAATAATATAGCAGAACTTAAAATTAACTCATAACTAATTAATTGAGCTGTACTTCTTAGTGCATTATATTTTTCAATATAATTTGGACCATATCTTTATCTATAAATTAGTAATAATAAATTAAACTATATTTCATATTTATCTCATTTATCTTTAAAAAATTCCCAACTTTTAGCTAACAAAGGACTTACATCTGATGAGACTTTATGAGCTCCCATATCCTTTAACTCATAACATCTAGGAATTAGATGTAGTCTATTTTTTTTTAAAGATCTGACAGGATATTTTTTAAAATATTCAATAAGCTTAAGGATATCTTCTTTATTGGAAATGTATCATTTAAACCCATTTGATGTTCTGTCTATATAAATAGATCCGCCATATATATCAATTAAAGGTTGTAGAATTTCACGAGTTTTTTGAGTTAATGTGATAGATAGTTGTCCATTAGCTTTATTCAAAGTTATAGAACCATCTGCATCGAAAAACCCTGATAGTCAACCATTTTCATATGTTAATTTTTCAGGATAAATCAAAGTAATTCCATATTTTAAACATATTTTGTTTAGTTGTATTAATCTATAAGAATTCCTGATTTCTCCGTTTATATCATTAACTAATGCTAAAAATCCCTCTTTATGACGTAAACTATATCTTAATGCTTTCGCACCAGATACAAGTTTTACAGATCCACCGTAAACATTTTTAATTATATGTAATGCATGTTCGTCTCTTATATCCATAGTAATTTCTAAACTAGCATAACCGTTTTTAGTTAAATAAAAACTACCATCACCATCAATTAAACCAGCTAATCATTGATTTCATGATTTACTCTTACCTTTTGGTTTTTCCGGATGATTTATTTTTATATAAGATCTATGATTTTTATATATATTTATAGATAACAAACGTATGGCCTCTGAAGTTCCTAATAACGAGTTAAACGCTTTGGTTACTTGCGAATTGCCCATCTTTAAAAGAATTTTTACTTTAAAGCCCTTTAAATAATTATAAGGTGTTACATACAAAGTACCTAATAAAGTTAGAAAAAATTTTCTTATGGGTTTCTCGCTTACAGTTTGTTTTAAATAAAGACTCACGTCTTTATAGGGCCACTTTGACCCTAAAAAAGCATACTTAGAATTGGCAGATCAACCTGCTAAAAGTATACCATATGTAGACAATGAAGATACAGCTAAAATATATAGTATACCAAGATTATAATCCATTATTGTTAAACCAGGACCATAAGGTATAATGGCATAACCTAACAATGAAAAAATTAAAGTTATTATTGGACCAAGGAAAAATAATATTAAGTTAGCTTGTGTTGGAGATACATACTCCTTTAATAAAAGTTTAAGAGCATCTGCAAATGCTTGAAGAAGACCATATCAACCTACTGAATTAGGCCCCAATCTTCTTTGCATACTAGCCATTGTTTTTCTTTCAGCTATTGTTACAAAAGCTACAACTAATAAAGCAGGAACAACAACAATTAATACTTCAATTATAGATATTATTGTGGGTAAATATAACATTATATTTATTATAAGCTAAGTCTAAAGTTACAAAAATATATAGTTACAAAAATATATATAGCTACAAAAATATATATATAATATACTTTAGATGATTAGGTTAAATTTAACTATAGATTCGATACTTTAGATGATTAGGTTAAATTTAACTATAGATTCGATACAAAAAAAAGTTATACAATTTGAAGATCAAATATAAATAAGTTAAATATTATTAAGAAAAGATATAAATTACAAAAAACATATAAATGATAGAAAGCTAAAAAATGATATTATATAACTGAATACAATTAAGCCGAGTCCTGTTTATGTAATATTAATCTAAACAAAAGCTAAATATAGGCTTTTCAGTTCAAAGTAATAAAATACTAATAAATTAATTTTTATTATGCTTAGTTTCTGTTAATCACCAAGGTTTATACCTATATTTTTAACAAAAATTAAAAAGATATATATATAGATAGCTCCGGACTTCCCTATGATATTTTTAAAACATATTAACTAACATATTAAAAAAAACATTTTACAATTTGTATCACAAGTTTAAATATAAAAAGTATATTTAGAATTTTTATAAATAAAATATAATTTATATTTATAAATATAATTTTTATAAATATAATTTTTATATATTTATTTAAAAATGAAAGGAGGTTTATTTATAAACTTAATTTTTGTCTACTATCAATTTTTAACGCATTTTTACCTAATTCAAAAGCAAATCCTAAAGTCAATAATACAAAAAATATTAGCATAATAATTAAACCATATATATCATTTGTATATCCACTTACAATATAAGGATATACTAGAAGTATTTCTAAATCAAATAATAGGAATAATAGTGCAAATATGAAAAAAGATATACTAAACTGTGTTCTGTTTTGACCTAAAAAAGAATGAAAACCACATTCAAACACACTATCTTTTTCTTGGTAAGGATTATGTGGAGCTAATATTAAATTAACTACTAATAATATAATAGCTAATAAAGGTATAAATATAAAAAAAAACGTAGTACTGGTCATATTTATATATTAAATAGTATTAGTGCTAATATATTTGACATACTTAATCATTCCTGCGGTATAAAGATGAAAAGAAGGATAATAAGGGTTAAAATAGATATAATTACACTTAAAGAACTAGATATTACAATATTATTAACATTAAGCATTGTTTTTTTTAAAATAGTTTTTCCGTTACTAATAACGCAGTTTAAACTTAAGTCATTTAAAACAGGATTTAATTTGTAAGAAGGTTTTTCAAAAAATATTTGTTTTATAACAAATAGGTAATATACTGCACTTATTACACTAGTTAATATAGCGACTAATGACATAAATATGTATCCATTATCAAGAGCTGCACTCAGAATCATCTGTTTTCCAAAAAAACCAATTAAAGGTGGAACTCCTACAAATGAAAATAAAGTTATACATAAACTTAAAGCCATCATTGGATTTATATAGTAATAACCTTTCAACTGACTTATAAGCTGTATAGGAGAAGTATTTTCATCTTGGTATCTATATTTATTGACAACTTCTTCATTATTAGTATATTTTTTAGTATCAATCTCTTTTTTGTCTTCATACACATAACAATATAACGAATAACCTATACTAATTAATAGTATGAAAGCATTTAGATTTGATATAGAGTATTGTATTATATAAAATATAAATGCTTGTATAGATTCTACACTATGTATACTTAATGATAATAATATAAACCCTACATGTGATATAGTACTATAAGCATATAACCTCTTTATTCTAAACTGTCTTAAACCTAATACTGTACCTATAATTAAAGATATTAGAGAACTAAGTAATAAACTAGTAGTCCAAGTAAAATTTATGTCAAAAATCGATTTACTAGTATAATGTACTAATTCTAATAAAAATATAAATATAGATATTTTTGCGATTATGGCCACAAAAGTGGTTACTAAGGTTGGAATAGCATCATACACATCAGGACTTCAAAAATGAAAAGGTGCTGCTGAAACTTTAAATAAAAATCCTACAGACATTATCAATAAACTTATATGTATATAATAAGGTTTGTATCAACACAGTATGTTAGTTGACTTATCAGTCATAGAAACATCCATGTCGGATATATTAATTATTATATAAAGGCTATCTAAATTAGTAGTACCTGAATTAGCATATAACAAACTTGTACTTAATAATATAAAACAAGAAGATAAACCACCTAATAAAAAATACATAAGACCACCAGAAGTGGCTGATTCTGAGTTTCTGTATATTGTAGACAATAGATAGAGTCCATAACTTTGTAATTCTATTGATAAAAATATAGAAACCAAATCGTTTGTTGACATTAAAAATAAGGCCCCAGTAACTATAAATAATAATATTAGAGGATATTCTATTATTTTATATTGTTCAGCCATTTTATTTAAAATACTTGTTTCATAATATATTAATTTACAATATATTAATTTATATAATGAACTGTATTCTTGAGTTTTTAAATTTCTAGGGTAAAAAGCTGTTAATACTAATATAATACTACTTAATAATAATATAAAAATATGAAATACATTAGTAATACATGTGGCATGAAATAAACCCCCAAATAACCCTATACCATTTTTCAAAAATGAAAAATCTAAATTATTGTATCCTATTAAACAAGAATAAAGTAAAATTATTATACTTATTCTTGAATATAGTATAGATTTATCTCGTCTTAATGTTACGGCATTCGATAATAATAATAATAATATTGAACTAATGATCATTTAAATAGTATAGGATTTGAACCTATTTATCTATAAAAATTCTTTATTTTTATATTTTTTATATGTTTTTTATTTATTTTTTATTTATAGATAATTCTATTAAACTATTTTCTAATAAACTAGTTACAGGTACTATAACTAAAAAATATGCAAAATAAATTATTGTTGATATTTGTCCAAATTCTATGAATGGAGATTCAACATGTTTAGCACCTAGTTGCATTAAAATTAAGAAATTGGCTATAAAAATATAAAAAGCTATTTTACTTAAAGGTCTGAATTGTATACCTCTTGATCTACTTAAATCAGTAAATGGCATAACTAATAATATTAATATTGCACTGAACATTGCAATAACACCCAATAATTTATTAGGTATAGATCTTAATATAGCATAAAATGGTAAAAGATATCACTCAGGTACTATAGCAGCAGGAGTTTGCATGGGATTTGCCATAACATAATTTTCACTATCACCTAAAACATTAGGCATAAAGAATACAAAGATTGATAATACTACTATAAATAAAAATATAGTTATTAAATCTTTAAATATATAATATGGTGCAAAAGGTATTCTGTCATAATTACCTGAAACACCTAAAGGATTACCAGATCCTGCACTGTCATGTAATACAATTAAATGCATTAAAGCCAAAGCGGCTAATATAAAAGGTAATACAAAATGTAATGAGAAAAATCTATTTAAAGTTGCATTATTTACAGAGAAACCACCTCAAATAAATTCAACTATATCTTGTCCAACCCAAGGAATTGCACTCATAAGGTTAGTAATAACTGTTGCACCTCATAATGACATTTGTCCATACGGAAGAACATAACCCAGGAAAGCTGTAGCCATCATTAATATAAATATAATAGTACCAATAATTCATACTAAAGTTCTAGGAGCTCTATAAGATCCATAGTATAAACCTCTTCCTATGTGTAAGTAAACTAAAAAGAAAAAAGCTGAAGCTGTATTTGAATGTAAATAACGTATTAATCACCCATTATTAACATCTCTCATAATATGTTCAACTGAATTGAATGCTTCTAAAACGCTAGGGTTGTAATGCATTGCTAGTGTTACACCAGTAACTATTTGTATAACCAAGCAAAAGGCTAATAATGAACCAAAATTTCACAAATAACTTATATTTGATGGTTGTGGTGAATCTATCATATAAGAATTAATCATTTTTAAAATGGGATGACTTTTTAATATTCTCATTTAATATATAAATTAATCACGTATTTTTTTTGCTTAATAAAATAGAATATTGTTTGTTTAATAAAATAAGCAGTACAACTATGTACATTTTATATATTCAGATTAAAATCATAAAAAAAAATTACTAAATAAATACATTATTAATTTACTAAAATAAATATATCTATATTTACAATTATGGCCACAAAAGTGGTTACTAAGGTTGGAATAGCATCATACACATCAGGACTTCAAAAATGAAAAGGTGCTGCTGAAACTTTAAATAAAAACCCTACAGACATTATCAATAAACTTATATGTATATAATAAGGTTTGTATCAATATATTACTTATTATATATATTAGAAATATATGTAACATATATATTAGTTATTATACTTGATTTTAAAGTAAAATTTTTATAAGTAGAGTTTTTATTTCTACCAGGTTTATTTACCATAGATTGTTTTACTTTTAGATAAATCCTTTTTAATAATATTCATTTGAACTATTACTTGTATTAAATCTACTTGGCAATTGTTTTACTTCCTTTAATATATGTAAATTCTTTTCAGGAGTATTTATTTGAGAAGAAATATTACTTGTACCATATTTATTTACCATAGAGCTTTCCGCTTGTTCTGCCCTAGGTAAATTATTTATAGGATTTTTTTGTTCAGAATAAGCATTTTTTATATTATATCTAATACCCTCTTCAGCTAAAATATCTCATATTTTTCTCTGATTAATATGAGATATTTTATATAAATCTATTTTATCTCCATTTTCCGTGGTTAGTTCTACGATTTTAACTGGGAATTCCATAGGTACTTTTTCAATTAAACCGTTGTGTAAGCGTAGTTCTGTTTTGCTTGAGTAATTATAACCCAATATAGATCTATCGTATTCCAAATGTTCTGAATTATAAAAAGGAACCTCAAATTTATCCGGTCTAAGAGACATATCTACCTCTAAATTTTTTCCTCTTCAAGGTGCAAATCCATGCTGCGACAAATACATGAATAACATATTTATACTAGGTATGTGCAAAGGATTTCTATAATTGTATGTTTGGAATTGTGGAAAGAATATGTCTTGTTGTTCAATCACTTTTATACCTGCTTCGCTAGCATATAAACCTAATAATCCTACGTAATGATCACATTTATTGTTAAAAGCATTAATATTATGTCAGCCACTATGATATTCAAAAAACGTGATAAAAGAATCTTTTACAACAATACCAAAAACATTATTAGGTGCATTGCTTTCTTTTAAATAACGAACTAGTTGACGCATAGATGCTTCCACACTATCACCACTAAAACGTTTACATTCTATGAATGTATGATGAAAACGTATCCCATCAGCAATATTAACTATAAAATCACAGGGTGATTTTCCCCCACCCGTCTGTGGTACAACCCCAAACCCATACTCATTTTTGAAAACAGTATTTAGTAGAGGTGAAACATAACCATATGTTATGTCTTCAAGACATTCACTATCTAATTGATTAAAAGCTAATATAGCACTTGGACACTTATCCATATAATTATTTATTGTGTAACCAGAAAACTTAGGTAATTCTACCCATATATGCTTAAAATTCTTAGTTATAATCGTTCTGGCATCCGTAACATTAATATAGGAATTGTCATTAAATGTATAATATTTATCGGCTAATTTTTTATCGGTAGAATATAAATAGTCTAATTCTCGGTTTGTTATCAAAAGATCAGGGTTAATTTTTATAATTTTATTACTAACATCTTCTGATAACTGAGTATCTGATGTACTTAAACGTCTTTTAAGATTATATTTTAATATATCTTTGTTTATAGCATCTTTTGATAACTGAGTATCTGACGTGCTTAAACGTCTCTTAGTATTATACTTTACAATATCTTTATTTTTATAATTTTCGGAAACGTTACTAACACTTTCGTCATCGCTATCATCGCATAAAAGAGGACGAAATAAATCTAAAAATAAAAAGACTATTTTAATATAGCCAAAAAACGTAGCCATACAAATTAAAAAAATAGCTTTATCTATTGTAATATAATTAATAATATATTCATTAAATAAAGAAAAATTAATAGTTTCTTTTTTTTTATACATGAAAAAAATACTATTTATATATGATATAGGTAACCATAAAGAAAAGGCTAAAAATACTATTAATTGAAGACAGTAAAAATCGTTTAACATATAAAAAAAACTGTTTTTTATAGCAATAGACACAAGAAACATTAATCAAATATATTTAAAATTTTCAATGATTTTTTGTATTATATCTTTTAATTTTAAATATATATTTTGAAGACAAGTATTAGATTTTTTATTTTTCGATTTTACATGTATAAGATTATATAATATAATATATAATGTTAAACAACAAGATTTTAATAAAAATAGTGTTGTAATCCCTATACATCCAAACATGGAAAAGCAGCTGAAAAAACCCATTAATAAAAAAATGTAAAAATATTTAGGGTTTCTACCTCTATATATACTATATAATAAGTATAAACCAATTATTTGTAATTCTACAACTGTAGAAAGGAAAAAACCTGTAAATAAGTCTATACAATTTACCAAAAAGTATCAATCTAGACTGAAACATGCTATTAAACAAGAGTAAAGTAAAATTATTATACTTATTCTTGAATATAGTATAGATTTATCTCGTCTTAATGTTACGGCATTTGATAATAATAATAATAATATTGAAAACATGATCATTTAAATGTTATAAGCTTTGAACTTATATTTATAATTATAAATTATACATTTTACTTTAAATTAAACATTTAATATTGTATAGTTTATGTATATTTACATATTACATATTATACATTATAATGCATATACCTTTGCTTTTTGCTTTTGCATAAATCAAATAGTAAAAAAAAGCATAATCTTCCTTTTATAAAAGTAAACTTACAAAAGCATAAGGTTTTATAGTATATGAAATAAAACTCCGTTAGTATTGGGTCAATGAGCTTTTCTATTACAATGTTTTTCAAATACATCCTACATTCAATGCTCTTTTAGTTTTTTCAAATTGAAAAATTAATTTTTTATATTTTTAGAATATTTTTTATATTAAAAAAAACTTAATGTTATACTTATTTGAATGTATTTTATTTATTATTACTTTTTTTTTGGCTTAATAAAATAAGCAATATCTTTTTGTTTTTTTATATTTATGTTTTTTATATTTTTTATATTTATGTTTTTTATATTTATGTTTTTTATACTAAATATAGTTTTTATATTTAATATAATTTAAAAATTGAAGTAACAAATTAACTTGTGAATGCCTTAGCTACTTCAACGATAGAGTCTTGGTATTGATACCACTCAATGTTAATAAGGCCAATTAAACTTTCCATTTCTTTTACTGCTTGGTCGGCACGACTTACATGACCAGAATCTTGTAAACCAGAATGCCTTATATTTAATTTACCATATTCCAACTGAAGTCTAATATAAGACTCTCTACATTGGTTAGCAAATTCTAATTTTTGTTTAATTGTATCGAAAACAGGAAAATCTCTACATTGATCCATAGGTCTATCAAAGTTATTAACATCATATCTCATGGATCATTGTCTTAATTGTGTTTTTGTTCTTAACAGTGCTATCATATTTAAAAAAAAAAGTTACGTTTTTAAAATAAAAATCTTATTTTAACGTAAATAAATATGTTATTCACATATTAATATATATTTTTATTAAATATATATTAATATATTTTTATAAATGTGTATAAAATTTATTATACACTACTATTAATTATTATAATTAAATTTAAATATTAGTTTATAATTATATGTGTTTATATTTTTTATATAAAAATATTATATAATATTATATCAACATCTTTTTTGATTCTTTGGTCATTATCTATTAATACTTTTTTAAGTATTGTGTCTTATTGTTCTAGTAATCAAGCTAAAAATTTTTCCAGTGATACTGATTGTACAACTATAGGCATAGAGCTATGTAATATACCACATATTTCTGAACATTGACCATAATATGTACCTAGTCTATTTATAAGAACAGAAAATTGATTTAATCTACCTGGGAAAGCATCACATTTAATTCCTAATGCAGGAACAGCAAATGAATGTATTACATCTGCAGCTCCAACTATAAATCTGGTATGTGTTAATTCAGGAAGAATTACTCTATTATCTACTTCTAACATTCTTAAGGCTCCTTTTTCTAAGTCTGATTCTGGTACTAAATATGAATCAAATTCTATAAATGAATCATCACTACTTAAAAAATCCGGATATTGGTAACTTCAATATCATTGGTGACCTTCTGCGTATAATGTTATAGATGGATCTGTTACTTCATCCATTAAATATAATAGTTTAAAAGATGGAAAAGCAATTAATATTAATATTAATGCAGGAGTTATTGTTCAAATTAGTTCTATTAAAGTACCGTGGTTTAAATATTTATTACTTATGGGAGATTTACTGCTAACAAAATTTCTAACAATTGATAGTATTATTCAACCTACACCAAACAAAATTATTGTTAAGTAATACATAATATTATCGTGTAGCTCTACTAGAGCTTCCATTTGTGGACTAGCACTATCTTGAAAATATATACCTCAAGCTCTTGGTGCATCACAAAAATCTATGCAACTATTAAAAATATAATTAACTATAAAGGAAATAGTAATAATTCAAGAATCTGCTGAACTTTGTAAAGGTAAACTTACAAAAGCATGAGGTTTTGGAGGACTTTGTAAACATCATTCTAAACCAGGATAAGCTCTATTTATAAGTGCTTGATATGTATCAGTAAAGAATTGAGGTATTGCTCAAGGATACCTTGATACAGCATTACCCTCTACTAATTGTAAATATACAATATGTAAAAATAATATTGTAGCAATAACAGATATAATTGAACCAAAACTACTGATTAAATTTCAACCTGCAAAAGCATCAGGATAATCACTTATTCTTCTAGGCATTCCTTGTAGTCCTAAGAAGTGTTGTGGAAAGAATGTAACATTAACTCCTATAAATAAAATTCAGAAATGAACTTTAGATAATAATATGTTATAATCTAAACCTAATATTTTAGGTATTCAGAAATATCATCCACTAAATAATGCAAATACAGCTCCCATACTTAATACATAATGGAAATGAGCTACAACATAATATGTATCATGAAATGCTATATCTAATGAAGCATTAGCTAAAACAACTCCACTAAGTCCACCTATAGTGAACATAAATACAAAACCTAATGCAAATAACATTGAAGGTGTTAAATGAATAGATCCTCCGTAACAAGTAGCTAATCATGAGAATATTTTAATACCTGTTGGTACTGCAATTATTAATGTAGCAGCTGTGAAATAAGCTCTTGTATCTACATCTAAACCAACTGTGTACATGTGGTGACTTCAAACTACAAACCCTAAAATACCAATAGAACACATAGCATACACCATACCAAGGTATCCAAATACACTTTTGTTTGAACTAGCTGATATAGTAGTACTAATTATACCAAAACCAGGAATAATTAATATATAAACCTCAGGATGACCAAAGAATCAAAAAAGATGTTGATATAATATAGGATCACCTCCTCCTGCTGCTTCAAAGAATGATGTGTTAAAATTTCTATCTGTTAGCACCATAGTAATTGCACCGGCAAGCACAGGTAATGATAGTAACAGTAAAACAGCTGTAATAACAACAGCTCAACCAAATAAAGCTAATTTATGTAATCTTATACCAGGACTTCTCATATTTAATATTGTTGTTATGAAGTTCATAGCTCCTAGTAAACTACTAACACCAGATAAGTGTAACCCAAATATAGCTAAATCTACACTAGGCCCACTATGACTTTGTATACCCGATAAAGGTGGGTAAAGTGTCCAACCTGTACCTGCTCCATTTTCTATACCACTAGCAAATAAGAATAATATAAGACTAGGAGGCAGTAATCAAAAACTGATGTTATTAAGTCTAGGGAATCATTAATCCATTTAGTTTAATAAACTAAATCTATTGAAGTAGTTTCCTACCTGACCGGACTATGTCTTCACCCATATATTTATTTTATATGGGGCTTCGCGTGTAGTCTCTGAGGATCCTACTTGTAGATGCAAGTTTAAATGCAAATTACGTTGGTTTCCTGCACATTCTTCCCGTGTATATATAAGTGTTACTACTAGTTCAGTTGAAAATACAACTTTATAACTTTATTTGTCCATAATAAAATTTAAAACTAATTGGACAAAACAAAGATTAACTAGGTGTCTATATATCTGTTAACTGGAAAATTAATTACATTTTCGAGAGATTCTATGCATATAGCGAAGTAATAATTGAAAGATTTACACCTTTCAACGGCATTCCCTGATTTAGGTAATAAATGTACTATAATTTACTTAAATGATCTCAATTAAAATAAGTTCTATTCTTATTCATATTATTTCTAATAAGATCTATTTCAATAAGACCTTTCTCAGTATAATGTTTATCTGTTAAAATTAGTTTCACTGCTTTATTTCAATCTTTATAGTCTAGATATTTAGATGAAAATAAAGGATACAATTCTAAATAGTTTACAATAACTAGAAGAGATTTACGGTTGGATGCTGCCAAGATATAGTATTCATTATTTGTAGATAGTTGTTTTCTAGTTAAAAGTTTACAACCTAAAAATTTAGCTATTTGATTTAAAACAGAAAAATAGCTAATTTTAGTTACAGGATCTAACATTCTTTGTTCAATTCTTAATCTACAAGATACTTTTCTCTTTTTAGCATTATTTTCTACTTTAGTGTGTTGTACTGAAAAACTACCGTCAGCATCTATAAATCCTGATAATCAGCTATTATTTCTTAAGGGTTTATTATTTACAGGCAGTTTTTTAATGTTTGAATAATGATTATTATTTAATCAATCTATTAAATTAAATAATTGATTTATCTTAGGTGTTCTTAATTCACCATTGATTAAGTCAACTATTATTTTTAATCCTTTAACAGGTGAAACAATTAATACACAGGCATTATCTTTAGGCTTATATCTAATATGTCCAAACTCTATTAAACCTAGTAATTTTTTAGCTAAAGGTTCATTTTTTAAACTAAAAGTAATACAAAACCTAGGATTATGTTTTTTCTTTACATTATCTTTAGAAATTCAAATATGACCATCACCTTCAAATAATCCTGCTAAATAAGAGCTTAGATTAGTTTTATTTATTTTATCTATACTTACTATACTACTAGAAGAATCACAAATTTTAATATGATGTACATTTATTCCAAGGAGGGCTTTTGTATTTGCCATATCAGGCCCTCCTACTATTAATGGAAGAAGGAAGTTACCAAAACCTCCTATTAATGCTGGCATGACCATAAAAAAAATCATTATTATAGCATGAGCTGTTATTATACTATTGTATAATTGATTATCGGCTATATATTGAACACCAGGTCCTGATAACTCTAATCTTATCAATACAGAAAAGGCAGTACCTATTAATCCTGAAAATAGCGCAAATATTAAATACAATGTTCCAATATCTTTAGCATTTGAAGATAAAAATCATCTTTCCATTCACATAGATATTGCAGATGTACTTATATTTTGTGCTTCTTTATATTCATTTTGTAAAGATTCTGAATAATCATTATATTCATTTTTTAAATTTTGCGAGTCAAATATATTATATATATACATAAATAACTATAAATAAGTTACGTTTAAAAAAAAACCTTTTTTTACGCAAACATATATATGTATTGTTTACATAATCCATGTTATAGTATTTAAATATATTATAATATTTAATTGTGTTATAATTTTTTTTATATTAATTTATTAATAAAAATATATTTTTATTTTAATTTATTAATAAAAATATACATAAATATATTTTTATAAGTTTATAAAATGTTTATTATGCATTTCTATTAATCACTATAAAGATATTATATAATAAAATTATATAATTCTATTATACTAATTTTTTACGGCTAACCGAATTCGAATCGATACACTTCGCTTGGAAGGCGAAAGGTCTACCAGTTAACCTACAGCCGTTTAGAATGCATACTTTTAATAATATTGTATTAATACAATATACTATAAATTATTATCTTTTGTTGTAAAATTAAATAAGTTTATAATTAGTGTTTATAATTATATGTGTTTAATTTTATGTTTATATTTTTATGTTTTTATACTTTTATGTTATCGAACGGTTGTGAAGTAATACATTTCATAATCATTCTATTTGATAATAGCGGTCTCGGTTAAATGAGCATATTAATCTTACCGTATTAAAGGCAAAATGTCCTTTTTTATACACGTAGCAACAGTGTATAACAAATTATAAAAACTCGTAGCGATATATGTGGAATAAATAATTTAGCACTTTTATATTCTTTAGACTCTCACTCAACATCAATAAGTTATTGTCTCTCATTTCTGTATTTCACTATTATTATAATTAAATCTTTTTAATTATTTATTATTTTATTACAGAGAATATCCGATTCGAACGGATGTGATTTTTCAATCAAATAAGTTTCAAGCTTATCACTTTAAACCACTCAGTCAATTCTCTTTTTTTATTACCTAGTTTATACATCAAAGATATATGCATAAAAGGTTATACAATAGAACGCAATTTAGATATATATATCTTTTATAGACACATACTCTGGGAAAACTTTAATAACGTATAGTACAATGTATACCATATTTAATAATAAGAATATTAATTAACATAACAACATCTTTTATAGAATAGGAATCAGTACAAAATAATAAAATGATACCTTTAAAAGTACCATCTCCAATGGGCTAATGCAATAGAAGTAAGTTCGTTATACACAGAAAATTTTATAATTTTATTTATATAAAATATATAATTCTGTTATACAAAGTATAGATCTAGTGTGTATTTCCAAATTAAATCTTGATCTACCATATCTATGTCTTTCTCTAAACACAGGATACCTAGTACAATATTGAGATAAAATATTATATACAAAATAAACATAATATGGGTTAGATAATGATTGAGTTAAACTTAAATAACCATTTTTGCTTCTAGCGCTATAAGATTTATAACCATCAGATAACAATAAGCCTACCATAATACTCCTTATATTCTTAGGTAGTTTAATTCATATTGGGTTAATCTTATTCCAAAAGTATAATATAAATTATTACCTCAAAGTACTAAGAATTGAGTTTCTGAATTACTTAATATTATATCCTTTCTATAATGATTATATAAATTATTACTACCTTTAATACATTATGATTCCTCAGTGAATCGAACGCTGATAATACTCTTATATTATCAGTATTATAAGCTAACCAATAAATATAAAAACTAATTACTCTGAATTTGGTATATTAATATATGAGAACCATTCATTAATAATAACTATAATACAAGCCATACCTATATAATAACATATAGATAATAGTATAATCAATAAAAACGTTAACATTAAATATATCATTTATAAACCATCTTAGTATAAGCCCTATAGAGAAACTAGAAAAAACTTTTAAAATATTAACTAAATTAAAAACTTTGCCTATACCATTTCTAATTTTATGATTTACTGAATAACTTCTAATAGAAGTATGCAAAAACTCTGAATAATCAATATATTCCTTTTTTTTTATATTATTAATATATATTTTTATGTATTTGTAAAATACTTATTATACATTACTATTAATTATTATAATATAATAATTATAATAATGATATATTAAATTATAATTTTTATGATCCTCAATAATAAATAGATATAAATAAAAATAATCAAACAACATCAACAAAGTGTCAGTAAAGTATACCAGATTCTAAACCTAAATGGTGATTATCTGTTAAATGGTAAGCTAATAAACGCCAAAAACCTACTGCTAAAAATCCTGTACCTATCATTACATGTAAACCATGAAAACCAGTACCAAAATAAAAACAAGATCCAAATGCTCCATCTGTTATTGTAAAAGATGAAACTGAATATTCTATTCCTTGGAAACCTGTAAATATAATAGCTAAAACAATAGTGAAAATTAAACCGTATAACGCTCCTCTTCTATTACCTTGTATTAGAGAATGATGAGCGTATGTTACTGTTACCAAATCTCAAAATAATAGCTTTATTTTTTTTCTATTACCCCTGTTTTTTATATTAATTTTGTATTTACCCTAGACAATTATCTATAACTTGTAAATTTAATATAAAATCTTGTGTCCTTTATGCTCACTAAAGAAAGAGATTCCGACTGTACATTAAGCAGCATTTCAGCCACCCACCGATGAACCAGTCTGTAGCGACCTTTCATAAAGCCGACGGTCTTGATTTATAACATTAATCTTTGACCGTTTTCATCAGTATTGCCAATAACTTTTCAGTTATCAATATCTTATACTTTAGGATATTCTATTATTCTTATTTAATGTTTTTTTATGAAAATTGCACATTTTTAATAATAGGACTATGAAAAAATGTATTAAAAATAAAAGATAGTTAAGATATGTTTGGTTTTACCATGTTTAGTTTATATAAGAAATAAGGATGCATATGAGGTAATATCAAAGGTACTAGTATAGGCAAATTTTTCTTTGGGAAATAAAGATTATATTGATCTATACCTCCTGCAGAATGTATAGCTGTCTTTAAATTGTATTTTCTTTCTAATATTGAAGCTATAAATTTTACATCCTTCAGAGTAAAACAATTAGTAGCTATTTTTAAACCCCTATTGTCTATTCATCCCCCATCATCCATAATTCAAATAGCTAAAGCTAGAGGAGATAAATGTTCCTCTATTCAAGTTGGTATAACTTTTTTACTTATTTGTCCAGATGGCAAAGTCGGATAAAAACCATCGTATAATCAATTAAAGGAACTAAAAGTAAAAGTTCTAAATCTACAGTAATAATTTAACTTATCATGTATAATTCTACTATGAATTTTAGGTATATCTTCTTTACAATAACCACGTTTCAATAAGAATTCATGTAATCATAATACATACTCTATGTGTTCTCCTTTTTGATAAAAACAAAATCGCGATCCTAAATAATCTTTTTCCATATGTCCATCTCCTAATAACGACCCTACCAATAAACATAAGACTTCATGATTATGAGGACCTATACGTTTAGTGGATGGTATTCTACCAGTAGTTAATATAGATAAATTGGATGTTAAACTTTTATTCTTTATTTTTAGTACATTTTCCCATTTTGGGCGATGTTTTACATTACCCGATGATAATAAAATTACTGTATTAAGTAAAGGTAATTCAAATGGATTGATCGCCTCTATACCCATAGGTGGTCACATTGCTCCTAATTCAACAGTAGGAGAAAGAGCACTATGAAAGAAAGTTCAAAAAATTGCTACAAAAAATAAAGCTTCTGACACTATAAATAGGGCCACACCCATGTTAAGTCCTCTTTGAACTGCTAAAGTATGATTACCTATATATGTACCTTCAGATATAATATCACGAAATCAAAATGACATAGATAATACTAAGGTAAAGAAAGCTAATGTAAGAAAATATTCTGCATTATTAAATCCATGAAAAGATAAAACACCTGAAGTAGTAAGAGTTAATAAACTAATACTAGTGTACAGTGGTCAAGGAGAAGGAGAAACTAAATGAAAAGGATGAGCTTGAAAATTACTTCTGTGTATATTTAACAAAGATTATAATTATATAAGGGTTTCAATAATTACTAAAATATATATAGTAATAATACGTTAAGCCAGGAGAGAAAATCGAATTCTCATTCTTAATGCATGAAATTAACGTTCTAACCAATTGAACTATCCTGGCTTGCTTGCTTTAATATATATTAATTCATTAAATAGGGAGGATACCCTGAATTGAACAGGGAACTTACTGTGCCACATACAGTTGTTCTACCTATTGAACTATATCCACCTTTAACTATTTTTATAAAATATTTATGTTGAGGTGATTCGAACACCTATAAATAAATACCAAAAATTTATGACTTACCGGT
>Ga0307512_10001077_pt1 | contig 39805 bp, 31 predicted proteins | sample 14_EM_MG_FD_200267 | JGI IMG/M metagenome (GOLD analysis project Ga0307512, IMG submission 200267) | Populus trichocarpa ectomycorrhiza microbial communities from riparian zone in the Pacific Northwest, United States - 14_EM | ecosystem: Host-associated > Plants > Roots > Unclassified | place...
AACGTTTCACCTATTTCAAAAAAAATTTATCCTGTAAGTAAAATTGAACAACATCTTGAATGCATCTCCATAACTGTAGATACTTTCAGAAGCAGGTGACAATACTTTCGCAGAATCTGTGAGCACTATGCCAAGCTCCAGGGAAGCCTTGGAGCATTACAAAATACTTAGGAGTACTATTAAGGTTTACCAGAGTGTTTGTAATATTTGCGTGTAGCTTCTAGAATGTTTCACATTTCACTGATACTGAATAGCGAACTACATTCAATCCAACCATATTGTCATGTCAATTAGTTATTGCTCAAGTACATGCCATTTTCAACCCAATTCACAGTTGAGTACTTAGAGTTGTACATCTATTGAGTGGGAACTTTGATATATAGATCCTACAATATTATACTTATATGTGTAGTAGACTGAAAATACTACATTGGCTGGTATGAATATTCTAACTGTCATGTTTTACAAGAAAACCTGGAATTCTCACTTACTGCTGACAGATTTTTCAATGCAGATTCCATAGAATATGTTTGCAAATTCAGAATATTGGCAGATATTTAATGCAATGTACCCCAATGTTTATTTCTCTGCTAGTAAATACTATAATACCTACTGAAGAGAATACTCCAAGAAAATTGTTGCAAGTAATAAGTAATTGCCAACTGAAAATAATATAAGTAGAGTAATATATAGATTAACTTTGACCAATAAATTAGCACTTACCAGAAATTGCAGCTTCCATAGACATTGGAACTGGTTACTTTATCACATTTAGCTTGCCATTCAAAATTGCTGTAACTTATAGTACACATTTTATCTAGACAGACAATAAATACAGCAATGGCAAACTCACTAGAGTATCACTAGCTGTTTATTAGTAAGATATCCTCCATTGTTGCAAGCTGAATAATATTAGGCAACATTGAATTATTATAGATTATACATCCTTAAATAACTTTTCAATCAGTATAGTGAACATTATTTCTTTAATTATAGATATCAAGTAGTTAGTGCTGTACAAGCACATACTATTTATGGCCCATTGTATTCAGGTGTGAGTTAGTGCCATCATCAAATATATAGTGTAAAACCTGATCCTTTGTTATTGAATGTACCTAAGGATACCAAGCAATTTGAGTAAAATTATCACAAAAGAATCTCAAACACTGCAAAATTGAAAATCAGACAATGTATAAATAGTACAGATAGTTGCTATAAAGTCTAGTCTGTCAACAATAATTGGAAAATATTTTGCACATGAACTCAGGTATTAGTGGAACTGACTTTCCATGTAGTAGCAAATACATGTAGTTTTAAACATTCTATCTCATCATCATCCACAAATAGTTATCAACCACTACATAGTATTGATCAGAATTGGCATATTGTCTACCCAGGGTAGTGAAGCCTAATGGAATTCAATCTGGGAATTACAAGAGGTAATATATAGAATGTAATATAATGTATGCCATTGGTTAGAATACTTGAAGTCTACTCAAGAGTGTTATGTATTTCCGATTTACAATTGATTTAGTTCTAGCAATTGTATTATAGACGTGCTACAACCATTTCAATATTGAATACTTCAGATGTTAAAATGTACACTGTTACAATCTATATCTTTCTTACAGTTTACAGAATATGTTTAAATATAATACTGGTGTTTTGTAAACTCTAGTAACAATTATATCTCAATAGAAAGAGTGTCCTGTGAAATCTGTATACCCACTAAGGTTGAAATCCTTTAAGAAAGTCACATCTGCAATAAGTACAGTGCTCACAAATCAGCAAGATTGCATTCAATTCAATATATTTTGAAAATTTAGAAGCTTGGATAAGAGATTGGATAGTGACACCAAGGATTACAGTTGCAAAACTGTGCTATATATGGACACTATTCTGCAGTATGTAAAAATTAAGTACTAAGTCTAATCTTATACTACACATAACAATAAGTGCTCTATAACAGAGAATATCCTTTCCATTAGAGTAAGTACAGCTTCTGGACATTATTAGATTATGTTAAATCATAATAAATTGCACAGTAATGATTTGTAATTTTCACATACTAGAATAGTCAAATCTATTACCGGTTGCAGTAATTATACTTCATGCATATTGACTTCTACAAGATTCTATTCAAATTTCCCATCAGAGTTCCCCAGTAACTAGAAACAAGATATCTAGAAACAATGTTGCATGCTTGCTTATTCTGTTTAAATTAATTTTGTATTTTTAGTATCTGCCACAGTAGATTGTTGGTACTTGTAGGAGCAAATTTACTTGCTATATGCCAATGTCACTAATTTCACACAAAGCATTATCTGAAGCAGTATACATCTAGTACTGGTAGAGTCTAGCTTGTTATTCTATTATGAAGATACTAGATGCAAGAAGTCAAAAAGTTATACTCTATCACAAGGCAATAGTAACATAGTTAGCAAGATCTGATTGAGAGTTTCTGGCAGGAAATAATTCAAAAACATATCAACTTTAAAAATACAATACAGAAATAAAGAATTTGGCACAGGAAAAAGGTGAAGCTGGATGGTAAATTCCATTTGTTCAGTGGAAGTTGGTATGAAATCCGAAATTTAAACGTTACTCTAAAGGATTGGTATTGCCAAAGAAAGCAACCGATACTTATGCAAGATATTTCAGAAATGGAGGAAAGTATTGAGACTTTCATAGTATACTATATATATGATATTACTGTACCATTAAAGAGTGTAGAAATATCTTTACTTGGGTATTCTATACTACTTTGTTCACTTACTGCTTGCTAATACTCGAGTATTTGGGACTTTTCGAGTTGCTAAACACATTATCCTTCAACTGAAACTTGGAAGGAAAGTACAGATAAAGGTTCAACTGATGATAATATATAGCTATACAGAAACATTCATTTCAATAACTCAATTGTCAAATATCATGTTAATTTTCATTATATGTGTGATGTAGAGCCTTGTGGAACTAATGACAAGAAATATTGGACAGTGCAGTTAGAAGTGACAGCTACTTCTAGCATCCCAGGGTTGATCTGGTAAATATACAAATTAATGTACTGAGTTAGACATACAAATAAACAGTTATCTGTTCTTAACGTCGATTAAATTCAGACTGTATAGAGACCACAATGATCCTGAATCTTGTATATTTTTGAGCTATCTGATTTTACAGAAATTCCTTTATAGGAAAGGTTCTACTCATATGGGGAATAATAGCAATCAGTATTATAAATGGGCTGGTAGTTGGTGGTTAATAGATAGTTTTTAGTTGTAATAAACTCATTCTAGTTCCAACAAAGTTGAGATCTGTACCAAAGCAGATTGTGTTATATTATTCTTTAAAGTATAAAACATATTCTGGACTATAAGAATAATCATACTAGAAACTGACAATATGTATTTGGTCAAGATACAGGCAATAATTAATAATAATGATAATTTTCAATATAGTATTTGGTATAGTTGCCTCTTTCCAATTACCAAATATTATTCAGTAGCCTTTTCGAATACTATCATACAATAATTTACCCCCTGTATCACCAATACTTAATCTAATTTGCAGTTAGAACAATAAAATATTATACTCATATATTAAGTATTACTCTATTCATGCAACAGTAAAAGCTAATCGTTGGAATATTAAATACTGTTTATTACAAGTGAATTGAACTTTCTGGGAGCTTGCTGATAAATATGTTAAATATTCTACCAATAAACTTACTATATATAAAACATTCCAAATAAAGTGAAAAATCTATGTTATCTTAATTTGTTGACTTTGAAAGTCACACCAGACTGTTAATTTGAAAGTAGTTGATGATTCACTATACTCTAGACTACAATATCCAGCCCAGAATTATATCAAATACTGTTTTGGTGAAGATTTCAGTAATCGACCCGAATATGCGATCAGAAGTCATGTATAGAACAAAGTATACTGACAGATATAATATTTACAGAATTGTCGAAACCTATATTATCACTACTGTATATCACCAAATGCAGATATTATCAAATGAAGTTGATTAAATATAATAGTAACTTGTGTGAATTACATTTTAGATGAATTAAACGAGAAATAAAAATAGCAAATAATCCAGAAATCTATGGTTGAATTATATATACTGGGTATGGAATATTGTATCTACTGTAAATAATTTGAAATGTATATAAATGCAGAATTAAAATTATGGTATAGAAATTTTCAGCAATAGCTTAGTTACATATGGTTAATAATACTTCTCTTGATAAAATATTGCAACTTAGAAGAAAATTAATAGTGCTTAACACAGTGAATTTTATATTGTTATTGAATGAAGTTTTCGTCAAGTATAAATTATATTGCTTCATACCAAATTCATATATAATAAAAGAATATTTTGTCCAAATAATAAAGATGTAGTCCAATAAATGCAAATTGAGAGATTTCATTGTAAAGTTAGCACAAATATATTTTTTGTAACTTGTTGTCAATATATCAAGTAAAACATTACATTCTTCAACTGGAATAAGAATTTACCAGATGGTATATGAATATGATTTTCATGAAATTATTAGATAAAATATTAAATATTATCTTTCAATTGGTTTATATTAATCGATAGTTACTTAATTGTATACATGATAACTAATGAGTACATGCAGCATAGTTAAACCTTTAAAAAGAAGTATGTACAGTTATCATATTATGACTTTGTGACTAGACTGATCGTTATATCTCCAGTTGAATCTTCAGGATACCACTGGATGGTATTATTAATATTATAACAGTTATTGGAACTGAATTAATTAACTAGTTTTTAAGATTTATTGGAATACTGATACATTATCAGAAATGAATATAATAGTATTTATATTTTGTCATCTAAAGAGAAATTTCTACCAGTAGACTGTATATGAAAGTAAAAGAGCCAAAAGTATTTAGTTTCAGATACAAGTGATAGTGTACCAATACTTATCTATATGATCTTGCTATCAAAGTATACAACATTAAAGTAAAAATTTTAAATTCTCCATTCTGTAGAAAGCTGTAGTTGATTTGATAACACTTGACTGTATTTGTGAGAAAGCTTAAATTACACTTGGCTCCATATACTAATTGGATTTTCAACTTATCGGCTACCTATGAACCCTAACCCATACTTTCGCCATCTTAAAAGTCATGTACGGGCTGGGCCAATCCATCCAAGCTGGGATTAGAATTAAGCGACCGATAACTTGAAAATCTAACGAGTATTCTACCTTAGTAGGGATACGGATGTTCGTCCAAATTGTGGGTTAGGGTTAGAGGTATATGTGAATCACTTAAAGTTCAATGGTTCGGGTTGGCTGTAACGTTTCTCTCTTTACGCAAGTTGAGTACTCTATCTAGGTCTCCGTGATAACAAATACTGTAAGGGAAGTACGTACAACTCCCCTTTCCCTTTGCCCTTCAATCGTGTATGATAATTCGCCTTGCGTGTTGCTTTATCACTCAATTATCGTCAGTTTCTCCAACCCTTGAAGTTACCTGCAATGGCAACTACTACCTGCACTTCACTACCAAACTTCTCAGGTTCCACATCTGCTTTTCCAGATGGACATTCTACTTCACCAACCCAGTCTGGGTTAGGTGGAGAACATTCTCATGCCTTTGCACCAGGGAGACTTGCAAATCGTCGCCGATCCTCATCAGTTACCGCTCGCCAGATTCCATCTATCCCTGGAAAAATCGGACCACAACGAACATCGAAGGTGTCGCAAAAACTAAAGATATTACCCTCGCCTGCTGATCAAGATGAGGAGTCAGGAAGGGATGTTTACTCTCAGGGTGAGTATTGATGTCATATTTAAGTTGCAACAATAGAACTGACCTTGCAGTGACACGGATAAAGGATTCTACGGCGAGGCGTGATGCGGAACGGTTGGGCAAAGCTGAAAGGACACGTCTTCCCCGGGTTACTGCATATACCACGGCCAACTCTTATAATATGGACGGGTTAATGAAATTTCTGAAAGCTCGTACTACCACCAGAGGCACAGCCCCGAAAAAGTTTGATGAGTGCATTTTCACGCCATTTTCGTATACGTATAAACAGGTTCAACTACATCGGGCTGATGACCTTCTAAGTTTGCACGAGCAAGATGTGATCAAGAATATACCGCCAATCACCAAGGGAGTGCAATATGAAAACGATTTTGATGATGATCAGTCGTTGTTGAGATTTGTGGATCAACAGAGCCATGCTGTAAGGTCCTCGGATGTGTTTTTATTTCAATATGGGGTAGTTGTTATATGGGGAATGCGTGTAGAGGAAGAGGGTCGCTTTTTGAGAGACATTGCCAAGTTTGAGACCGAAAAGCTTGCGGACGATGATGTTCAAGTCGAAAACTTCAACTTTTACGTTACGAGCTCGTATCAACCAAGGATATACAACGACTTTATCACTTTGAAAGATGGGCGCAACTACATGATCAAATTGAGCATCAGTCATGCAATAGCTCAATCTGTGAAGGTCAATGCGCTGTTGATTCCCGGCAGTTTTGCCACCACTGCTCACGTAGATAGATCTCACTGTTTGAAGACCTCGTTGATAATACCATTGAAGATACAAAGTCAATACCATCGGATATCGCCACGTCCGGAAAGGTAAAGATGAGCCGCAGAGACATCATGAAACATATTGGCGAACTCTTCATTCTCAGAATCAATATCAATCTCCAAGGGAGCGTTCTCGACAGTCCAGAACTCATGTGGGCAGTCAGTTATACGTATCTACTAACTAGTCATGCATGATAACCTGATCAAAACACTGTAGGAACCGCAACTTGAGCCCGTTTATCAAGCCGCAAGGAGCTACTTAGAGATTAACCAACGCCTCTCTCTTTTAAACCAGAGACTAGACGTAATTGGTGACTTGGTGAGTAGTCTCCATTAATCAGCTTCATATCCTGGAGTCTAATATCTAGGTAACTGTGACCAGCTACAAATGCTCAAGGAACAAATGTCACATTCGCAGGGCGAGCATCTTGAATGGATTGTCATCATTCTTATTGCGGCGGAAATACTGGTTGCGATAATCAATGTTGTCGTCGATCTCGTGGCAGCTAGTTAGTTCTCTGTACTTGGTGGTCATAACAGTGGTTCTTTCCTCCTTCTTGAGTTATCCTTAAAGAATGTTTACTTCCTGATTAAGTTATTTTTCTTAGTGTGCTCTGCATTCAGTGATTGCTGGAGTGAGGATGTCTTGATGACTCCAGTAAGGAAAGGATATGTATGTATCTAGATGTCATTGATAGTAGAGCCTACTGGTTTCTCAAACTGTCTTTCTTTGTTCGAACCAAGTTATCCAAACAAACTACTAATGGTCGCCCGGTAATAGCTTTCAGACAGTTGGTAACATGTGCTCGGAAGATACCATCAGTCGGGCGCGGCTCACAATATGCTGAAATTCTACAAAACTACAAGAGAAAAATTCCACGTCATGCATACTCCCCAAAGACCTTGACCTTCAGTCTACTGAAGGTACAGTAGGAGATAATTGGGTGGAAAAAATCGCATGAGTCTTTTATTAGTTATCCACTACGTGAAATCACATGGCACACCTATTTCACATTACTCTTACATGAATTTTTCCAAGGCCAGGGACAAGCAAAGACATTCGTCCATTTCCAATATGTATCTAACAATCACAGCAGTTAAGATACAATTTGTCCACTTTATATGTGGTTCATGTTACCATTGACTGTGACTTGTCCACTTAGAAATTACTGTAGAGATTTCCTTTTCTTATAATTGAAGGTTTATAAGTTATTATCCACATATTCATGTGCTATCCACATTCTGTGCAGAAATTATAGTATTTGAATGAATTGACTAAACTAGAAAACCAGAATGAAACTGAAGGTTCTTGGCACTGGAATATTAGAGGAACATGTGCTACAGTTTTTTAAGACTGTATATTACCAACCTTCTGTGAATCTTTAACTCTAGGTAATTTTGCAGAAATCAGATTCTGACAGACAGTATAGAGTCTAATGTCAGGTTAAGGTAAATAAGACATTGGAAGTGTCTGGACAAGTGTGGGAATTGTCAAACTGGTAACTTGCAATAGACAAAGTTCTAAGTTAATTACATACTTATAGTAGTCTTCAAAAGAATCTGAAAACTCTGGCAATATTGTTACAACCATATGACAATACATATCAACATTTCAAGAAGAATATATAAGTACAAACCACAAGTCTGGGGAGACAATAAAGTACTATAGTACTGCCTGGCATTAGTAATATATCATTAGGGTAAAGTCACCTAGTATACCTGTATATTGCAGTTGCTACTAACAGTTCAATGGTTATAGATTACATTAAGTCATTATCTATTGCTATGGATGCCGGTATTGAAGAATCAGTATATACATGGTCATATTGAACTTAGTATAGATAAGGCTGATTTATATTTAAAGCTGTATCTGGTAATGGTATATGGGAAAACATGAATCTTATGCTAGATACAATGGCACAGGGTAATTGTGAAAGTATAGTGAATTGCATGGAGGCAGTAATTGAGTAAATGTAGAAATGAAAGTGCAGGGTACAATCTTAATATTTTACATGAAAGAGGTAATTAATTGAAATAACTGGTGTACTTTAAACTTTGCTTCCAAGTGCATATAAAAACTAGAAATCTGAAGGTTCCCAATTTATCGATAGCCAATCAGAGCACAGACTATCCAAAAATTAATGGGTGTAAGAAGAAAACATATTGCTTTCATTTTCTTGTATTATGCAGACAGTGGAAATGAAATTTATTAGGTATATTCTGTAGTTGCAAGTCGCTGATTGCAATATAACTATAATTAAATAAAATTGTAAGTTCAACAATCAATTTGTCGATGATCTGGTGATTAAAAAATCCAGGATGATTAATTTGCTGAATGGTGCCACATAAGCTGAGATTCTATTTCTTTAATATATTGTAAATATACAATTGAAAACAGAGTTATTATTTTGATACTTCTACAGAGTTGGAAATCGACAATTAAAAGGTATACTCAATGTTTCTGTTACTTTTGTGGTGTATCAAAACTCATTGAATGGGTGAAATACTTGCCATAGTGTAAAATTGCTGACTTTCAGTAGATACCACTGGAAAAAATGACCTTAGGTGACGCATAACACATAGAGACGCTGCTTGTGGGCTCGTAATCTATAGCATATTTGATATGTGGCACTATGCAGTTCTATGGACTTGCGCGCGGACGTGCACAGTATGATATCAATTCTACATAATGACTAGAAATGACGCTAGATTCCATGAGATGTGGGAGAGCCAGAGGCCTGATGCCTGGGGCCAGTTTGTTTTGACATGTAAGGCTATGGAACATGGGAGAACCGAAGGAATGATGCCTCTGGTCAAATGTTTTCTACAAATCGAGCTATGGATTGTGGGAGAGCCAGGACTGATGCCTCTGGTCAAGTATTTTTCTACATATCAAGCTATGGATCGCGGGAGAGCCAGGACCGATGCCTCTGGTGAAGCATTTTTTACATATCCAACTATGGATCACCGGTGAGTCAGAGGCCTGTTACCTCTGGCAGGATTGATACAGATCGAGCCATGAAATGTGGGAGGGTCAGAGTAATAGGACATCTGATGCCCTGTGGAGACCGGACCATCTTCTACTGTTCATCGTTGTCCTCCCCCTTGTCGTCTTCCCCCTCCTTTGCTTCATTCTCTTCGTTCATGTCAACAACACTGGCTTTTCGGTTCGAGTGGTATAGCTGTGGCCTAGCATTCTCATCGTCAGTCTCAATGTCTCCTTCTGCTACCAGTGGTTTGGGCCAGAAACAATTGAATCTGACTAGGTCAATGGTATTATTGACATAGTAGTATTTGGTACCGGGGATGCGAATCAGGGGCACGGCCGCCCATATGCGCTTGATATTCACTACCACAAAGGTTGGCCTGGTCCCCACGGAAAACAATGTTGGAGACTCTAAGCAGTTCATTGGAATGCAGACACAACCCTTTGGTTTCAAGCTGGAGCTCCCGCAAAGGAACAACCAATCTCGCCCGCAGGGCATCCTGCACCCAAAGAATCCTCAAAAGCTGTGCTGGTCATAAGTCCCCTACATCACCTTCCGGAGGCTCATCCACCCTCAACCGCGCTCAGTTGTTCCGAGGTTCAGCATTGTGAAAGGATTGGTGATCCGTGCAGCGCAACGGATGGGCAGTTGAATCACCACCACAGAAGAACTGGTAGTTGGCCACTGGAACACCGTGTAGGCTAAATCAGTTAGCATGCATCCCACCCACGCCCCTCCTGTCGGCATTGGGTATTGTAAGATCGTATGTGTAGTATCGATCCAGGCAGTCTAAGAGTGGAAAGGTGTACATCGGGAGACGTTCATTCTTGACAAAGAATCCCTTTCGTCTGGAGGATCGCAGTCCACAGACTTGGATAATTCCCACATTCTCAGGGAAGATGAGAGGTAAATTCTCCGCTATCGGCAGTTGCACATGGTTGCATTTGTTCACAACAATTTGATTCTGTGGTCAATATAACTGAAGTGCTGCCTGGATTTTGGGGGTCCACTAACCTGTCTTAGCCAGCTGCCAGAGGTGAAGGCACCATATCCAGAGGACATGGATGATCGAGTAGTCGTTGAGAATTGGCTGTTCATACAGAAAGTTGCAAGTTGACCGGCGATATGGGCCAATACACATCTTTGGTTGGTTTATTTCCTGTGTGTCGGTGTTCTCTTTGACTAAGTGCCGAATGTGCTGAACTGATCCCTCATACTGCAGCATGAGGTCAATTTTGACAAAGTTGAAGCTGGTACGTTCATGTACCGTCGAATTGTGGACATCCTGTAGCTGCTTTATGTCCTCCGGCTGTCGCTGTTCCTTTTGGGCACAGGAACGAGCTTCTCTGCATTTGGCCCTTTCTTCATCCTCGATGGCATGATTGGCCTTGAGTTGCATCTTTAGGTCCTTGATGTGTCCAAAGGAGATGCTGTATGTGGCCTTTGACGTCCGGTAGGTGGTAAAAACGGCCATAGTCGATTGGAATTCTTCTAAATTGTCCACTAGATGGTTGAGAGTCTCGGTGGCATGGGTTCGGTATTGTACCACAAGACTCCAGCAGTGCAGTGACCGAACACAGGACAATGCTCTCACGATAGTCACTCGGTCACAGGGCAGTGGGTTGTGCAATGCTGCTGCCAATGCCAGGTAGATCATTTGACTGAAATATTGCATCTCTTCACCATGCCACTGTACAATTTGCCGGTTGGCTTGGCAACAGTGACAGAAATCATGGTATAAAGGAATGCCAGCCGAGATCTCAGCAAATACCGCGGTTTTCCTGTGGCCGTGTACTATGCCCGCAATCCAGGACATAATGTGATCGAACATTCCGATGTTTATGGTATGGAGGTCATCAGGCCGGTGCAGGTTGTACACTTCGAGATGCAGCTGATGCCCAATGATACCCGAGACCGGCCTCGCACTGATGGACTCGAACCAATCCTCCGTTATCTCTAAAGCCAGGTCTTCGCCAGCAGTTTTGGCATCCTGGGACTCCCGATATATCTGCTGGATGACCGCTGACTTTCGCTGGTGGAACTTGAAGTCTGGCAGAACAATACACGACCCCAGTTGCTCCTACAGAGTTTGACACCTAGGGCACACATTGTACTGGACGTCCATAAGGTTGGCATGCTCCATGTGATCCCCAAGCCAAGATGCAAGAATTGGCCAGCAATGGTGCATTTTGCCATCGGGACAATGCCACAGTGCACCAGAATTGATGTCTCCTCCCTCGTGAAATTGCGTGACTGGCCCCAGCAGTATCTTGGTGACATCACACAGCACCTGCGGGTTTATATCCCTCTGGGCCTGGTGATCGGATGCGGAAGTCTGTTCAAAATTGGGCCGCATGGTGAGGAAGGCAAGCCCTTGTTGCACGAGGCAGCTGTATTTGTTCCGTATAGGGGAATTGATATTTCCAATTGTGAGATAGAACAGCCAAGCTTTCTTGTCGCCGGAGAAGTCCATGAGCTGGGTCTGGTCTGATCCACTGATAAGTGGACCAATTGTGGCAGCAGAGAAAGTCTATTCTGTATCTCCACCACCAGGCCGGCGAATTCATGTCAGAATTCACTCGATCACCCTCCACCTCTACCGTCAGGGTTGGACGATTGACCATGTGGTCTATGCATGGGCATTGATGAAGGAGGTACCATGCACATTCTAGCGGGTTTCGAAAATAGAACCTGTGACCGTGCGGTATGGAGATGGAGGCTCCCCTTCAAGTTGGCAGCTGGTTATCCATCGCGTAAATTTGATTGTACATTGCCCATCCAGAGGTGTAGGAATAGTTCTCCAGATTTGTCAGAAGGTCAGAGAGTGCGTTGAATAATGGAATGCTTGAACAAAGAAGAGCTATCTTGTCGATCATTTTATTCTTTATTTATATAAAGTTTGATGATGCATTCAAAGTTTGATGATGCATTTAAAGTTTGACAATGCATGTAACCATTGATGATGCATATAGAGTTTCACAATAAACTCCTGCCTGGAGGATGAGATAGATCCAGCGGGAGGAGAATGCCGACAGCTTGACTTGGTATGATATGTGTACCAGCGGCCAATCAAGGCGCGGGTGCACGTGCGCGGCAGACTCACGTCAACTAGGTCTCAACATTCTCTTTGTTTAAAGGATGTTCACGACCATCAACTATGCGGAGTCTCGACAAGCAGGAAAGTGCTTCTCGCATCTACCGGAAGCGGGGAAATCTATGAATCGGCTCATCTTATTACCATTTCCTTCAGAGATGCCATTTCCGGCAGGTTTCTTTGTTCCGCTGGGGATAACGATTCGGTATACCGATGGACGTTGGGAAGCTCATAGGAAATTCTCCTAGATCCAGTTTACTATCCATATGCTCACTGTTGCAGCTGATAAGTAGTATACATAGAGACTATCTCGAGCCATCGCACCCTTTTCCTGCATCTTTCTTACACTTCACATGCTCCACATTCCCACCTACGATGACTGACGATCCACTGGCACCGATTCTACCACTTCCAGACCGATTCCACACCCAAACCTCTGACCTCTGATCCTAAAGGTACCGATCTCACCCTGTCTACATGATCATACTCGCCACTGAATTATGGTCACAACCAGAAAAGTGGATGCCAAGGCAGGTTACTTTGATAGAGCCTATATACGGTGGGGTCACTTACTGATAAACCCAAGCAACGGAACACCAACCACCCTGGAGGCCACTTGTCCATAAAGAGCCACCAGAATAATGACAATGGCATGCCTGCACAGAGCAAGCTGGTGATGGCCAAGGTCAAAAGTGGTGGCTCGATCTATGTCCAGATGCTGAAACAAATGAAGGCAATTACCATCTCCGATGATAGGGAGAGCAATGTGGAGCAGGGGCAGGTGATCGAGCTGCAGCCGAACAACAAATGGCCTGTGGTGGAGTCAGACGAGGACGAGGATGACCAGGACGATGACGAGGACGAAGCGGATCAGGAGGATGATTTTATGCTCTATATCAGCCGGGAGACAGTGGATGGTGACCTAGTATGTATCATTGGGCATCGAGAGGAATATACCTGACTGCTGTATAGGGATACCAGTGTCTCGGAAAAGGCAATCTTTATACCATGCCAACTGCTCTGGCAGAAGCCATTGTCGGAGTCGATGAAGAATTGTTGAAGACCTGCCGACAGTTCATTGCAGAACTATGGTACAACACCAGGGTGCTCTCAATTGTCACCACTGCCAAGGGCACTGAACTGTTCCATTAAAACGTGATGAAGCCCCTGAATAAGTTCCCACACAATAGCCCTCGCCTTGGTCCGGTAGCCGAGATCCACTCTAGAGTAGCGACTTGGGCAGACATCAATCACATGGTCTGGCTTAGGTGTGGAGAGGATCTCGACTGGTGGGCTGCGGAGACACTGGGTCATTGGTGGCTGGAAAATACAGGACGGCAAATGGTGCTTTGGAACTGCGATCGTTCCGATGATCAAGATGATGACCACGGCAATGGCAATTCGAACGGTGGTGGGCAAGACAAAGGAGGCAACACCAGTGAAGGAAAGTTACCTGTTCGGCCAGATCACTGTGGTGATGATGACAATGGTCTGTCTGAGGACGATGATAAGAGAGCCGTCCAAGTGGTTGCCCATGTTCACTCGAAAACTGTGGGTGACGGAACTTGTAAGGCCTCTATCTGGAACCTGGCATATGTAATAAAACTGACTGTATAGAGAACAACACAACACACACTCCCAACTATCATAGTCACATTGTCCTGGCTCATAGTCCGGAGGCCGTCTGCAGATGTGACTGCACACTGGAATGTAGCCCAGAGGCACGCGGAAGACCGATTTTGAGCGTTGGAATGCTGGAAAGTTGCAAGGGCAAAGTAGAATCCGTTGGGGTTAGCAGACTTCTGGATGGTGACTGATGAGGGTGTCTTTGGATTTGCCATATGTGCCCGGTTACGTGGTGTGTGAAAGTGTAGAGCGAAGAGAAGAGGTGGAGAAGGTTTGGATGGTCAACGCGGGGAGGATGCTGTCTGGTGGGCACTGATTCACATCTTGGAGGAGTGGGCCAAAAAGAGCCAGTGCAAAAGAAAGAGCACCGATTACACTCCCAGGTTAACCCCTAAGAAACCAACGACCTCTGGACCTCCTGGACAACTGGAACCCTCTGGACAACCGGGACCCTCTGGAAAAGTGGGACTCTCTGGACAACGGGAACCATTCACTCCTGACTATTCCATTCGCACTGCCGTGCTCAATCCTACTACCTTGGCCGATCCTACTCCCGCTGCCAATCCAACTCATGAGGTGGATCCTATTCCCACAGCCGATCTGACTCCCGCAGTTCACCCTCCAATCATTACTCGTGCTGCGGTTCGCTGTCGTCCGGTCCGCACTCCTCCAGTTTGCCCTCTTCCAGTTCGGCCTCCTCCCATGGGAGACACCCTGGGTGGATTGTTTGCTGGTGGGTTGCAGGGTTTGGATGATCACAACCCACCGGCAAAATGGGTAGCACAAAGTCAGCCGATCTGGCCTGACTGCAGAATTCATATCGCCAACTATGGCAGATTGCACAATCATGTTGAGGATACTATCCGGATTCTGGGTTTCCTGTGGTCACATGGAACTATCCGGAGGCTGGAATTGCAGGATGTGAGTCCATTGGGCCGGCCTGGTGAGAGGTACATTGGCCAATTATATATGTCCGGTTGGCTTCCACCATCCTCACCGTGGGAGAGAATGGTCTCTATCGAGTGGGATGAGGCCATCTCAACTTGGCTCAAACCTAGCTGGGGCGATGATATTCCAAATCCAGGCCTGCTTGAGTTGCCACACGCTGCACCCGAAGCCAATGGCGGGAGGCTTCAGACCTCAGTTTGGTGGATTCTTTGCTGACTGCTGTAAACAGCATTCACCCAGTTGATGAACCTCCTCTGGCTAGTTGTATAGACTGTTGGTTTTTGAATTGGTTCATGAGTCTTTGGGGTTAGTATTGTTGGATGGTATTCCACGGGCTTTCGTTTGGTTTTCCGCTGGTCATGTATCAAGGGCCGAAATATGTCATTTGGAAGGTATTTCGTGCGATTTTGTTTGGTGTTCCTGCCGTTCATGTATCTTGGTGCTCTTAATCTGTTATTTGGATGGTATTCTGTTGGCTGCATTGTTTCATGTACTTGTTTATTGTCATTTCCATATTGTCACGTGGATTTCCTTACCCTACCAGTATATCCTACTTCTTCCATGTCAATCTTCTCCTATTGTTATCCAATGGTTCAAGCATTGCTAGCAGTGGCCTGTGAGGATCATCCGGTGGAAATATGAGGATTGAGAACTAGATCAAGGTCATCTAGCGGAATTTAGGTCATTGCCATCTGGATCAAAGTCTTTGTCCAGCAGGAACAATGTTATGGAGATCTAAGTCTTCGCGTAGTGGTGTTTAAGTTATGGAGATCTGGATCAAGGTCTTCGTCTGGTGGGAACAAGGTCACGGAGATCTGGATCGAAGTCTTCGTCCAGTGGGAAACAAGTTACGGAGATCTGGATCGACGTCTCCATCCAGCGTGATCAAAGTTATGGAGATTAGAATTTCCATTATAGAGTTCGAGTTCAAAATCTTCATTCAGCAGGATTCGGGTTACAGAGATCTAAGTGTTCGCCTAGTAGAATTTTGGTTATAGAGAGATATATGAAGATCTTCATACGGCGGGCACAAAGTTACAGAGATTAGAATTTTAGTCATCGAGATCTAGATCAAAATCTTCGTCTAGTGGAATTTAATGGAAACTCACTGATGCATGTGGAAGATCTGGACCCCAACTAGACACATCCAGTATGACGTGAGCACTCCACAGGACACTCACCCTCCCTCCTCCAAACATCTTTTGCTATTCTTTCAACACACCTCATCCATTAGCTTCGAAATGGTGAGAAGAAATACTCGGAGACCCAGGAGCAATGCTGTGGCCGAATCGAATGCCACCAGGCAATCGGCGAGACTGCACAAGGAAATGAAAGATACGGCGGAAAAGATCGAAATCCCTTCTTTTGAAAGTGTGGATGAGTATACAGACACCCCACGCCCTTTGTCGAAGTGCTCATCTCGGCTGCTGGTAAGCTTATACCATGTGGCCTGGGGGCCATGCTGAGGTGGGATAGAATCCACCAGAGGTTGAACTCACAGACGACCAACTCTCAGATGTTCCGGACAATTTGAAGGATCCGGATGACAAACTTCTCCGGGATTCATTCACTCCCACACGAGAAGACGCACAGCAGAAAGCAGCAACCGGATGATTCTCGACCTCTGCACGAAACCACCAAAGCAGACCTTTCCACAAGCCTCAACGAGACCCTCATCAGCCTCCTCCTCATCATCTCCGTCAGTGGATAAACCCCTGTCAACGCTGGCAGCTGGTGCAGCAAGTTCCCAGCAAAACGATAATTCTAGCGAATAGGTCTTGATGCCCATGACCTTCCATTCAAGCCCTCAGAGTTCCCAGCAGAAACGTGCTGCCGCTGATAGTGATTCCGAACATCAGGAGGCCAAACAATCAGAAAGAGCACAGAAGTCGAGATGTATCGACCAGTTCAAGGATCCACAGGTTAGAACAGTTGCGGAACAAGCTTCCGTAATGATCAGGCACAAGGCATTGTTCAATAACCCCTTCCAGCAAGATGTAGATGAGATGGCTGCCGCTGCCTGGATAGAGCCCGCGGATTGTGGAAAATCGATGACATTGTCCTCCAACAACCGGCGCTTGGACATGTGGCCTATGCAAGTCCTCTATGCTTTCTTTAGTACCAATGTGAACCACAAGCTACAGATCAGAGGATTTCACTATTCCGTGCGAAGCACTGCAGTCTCGCAGATTGGCATAAAACTGACAGAGATTTACCAACTCCTGGAAATGGAGGTCCCAAAGAGGAAGGGTAAGGTCTGCTGGCTGCTCGAGAATGAACGATATATCTTTGAGAAGAAAGATTTAGAGGCAGGTATCATTCATTCAATTGTAGGAATAATACTGATATTAATCCTCAGACTCACAAGGAGCCATACGTTACCAGGTACATCGCCACTGACATTTACCACTGTTTTTTCAACCCGAACAAATCCCCAGGCATCCAAGATTCATGCTTGCTGGTGCACATGTCCCCTGAGTATGTCTGTCCAATGGCAACCGCTCTCCAGTGGCACCTCCACACCTCTGTTTCCACTGCAATAGCTGTACACGCGCTGCTATTTAACTCGATAAATGCCGGCGGTGAGTGATCATTCCAGTTGCAGCTGCACAATCACTGACCATCTCAGCGATATACGAGAGGCATCAGGAGATGTTAGATAGCACGTATATAATGCCAGAATCATCAGATATAGCCATGGCCTTAATCAGTCATAAGGTTCTAGATATCAGAAGACAAAATGGCAAGGTGGTTCAATGTATAAGCCTCCCAAAACCGTTGGAATTTCCGGCATGCAAGGAGAACCTCGGCAAGATGCAGGGAAACGTAGTGGCTCCAGTGGTGCGGCAAGACCTGGAGGATTCTGAATAATGGTCATTGTCTGTAAAGTAAGGAAGTATACCGGAGGTCATGTGCCCTGTGCTAACGAGTTTGCAGTGGAATAGACAGCACCTGGGGAAGAATTGCCGGTAAGGTTCAAGAGAACGGTGTCCATAGGTTTGGCGAAGGGAGTGAACTTAGATTTGTAGTGTGGGGTTACGGTTTGGCAAAGGAAAGGAAATTCAGTGTTGTGGCGTGGACTTACGGTTTGGCGAAGGAAGGGAATTCAATCCTGCAGTGTGGAGTTACGGTTTGGCTGATGGACTAGACATGCTGCTTAAAGTACTGTATTTGTTAGTGAAAGCTTATATTTTCATGTGAATTTTATCATGCATGTGCTCCCTTCCAGCCACAGGAAGTGTATAATCATTGTGCCATAGCTCCACTGGAAATCGTGCCATAGCTCTCATAGACTACTGCAATTCTGTGACCATTCTACCATAGCTGTATTGGAAATTGTACCACAACACTCATAGACTACCGCAACTCTATGATCATCGCGCCATAGCTCCACTGTCAATTGTGCCATAGCTCCACTGTTAATTGTGCCATAGCTCCACTAGAACTCCATTTACCATTGTGCCATATTTCTTGCTGAAATTCGGTGAATATACGGATCGCAGCATATAACGCCCATTCAGAACATTCATAGCTTCAGTGTGGACTCAACTTGTAGTTGCTGCACGCCCATTGTGCTATCGCAAAATTTCCATCCTTCTTCATGCAGCATAATCTCATCGTATCGATTTAGGATGAGCTCAACTTGTAGTTGCCGCACACTCATTGTGCAATCTTAGGATATCCATCCACCATCGAGCGGCACTATCGCGTTCTCTATACATGTTGCAGCCGAATACAAGGAATGATATTGGGACATAGCGGGTGTGGTAAGTCCACCCAATATCCGGATATCCGTTCTCCCAATGCAGAGAACCCATGGGCACACACCTGACAAGATCTGTCTAATAGTACTCCACTTATAGACCCATCGGCAGTAAAAGCTTCCATAGGCCCATGCACAGATGTCTAAGGACCGACTATGGATGACTCTAGGCTGCGCATCACGTAGGGGTCTACAGGAACCTTGCTATGAGCTGCACATGTGTGCGTAGCGAAGTCCATACTCGATTTACACATTTGCTGATGACTGTACTTAGTACTAATGTTGAACCTTCGTAGGGACAGGTAGAAAGAACTTTCAGAACGTTACACTTTGAGGTAATATTGAGAATATAAACAAAAAAGTGCAAGATATTGTGTAATAATAGAATACATATAATAATAAATTAGGGAACTGTGGAAATAAGAAGTACAACATGTTCTATGTAGCTTTGTTTCTCATTCTTGTGGGGATAGTAACTGTCAGAATGATAGTTGTATGTAAGAGATCTTGATTGGTAAATTGTCTTTGGTAAATAATATTACTAGTTCCAGGTTCTCAATATAATATTCCTATCTCCATTCTCTATTTCTCTCTTTCTGATCCACATTTCTGCCATCACCTGAACATATGCAGTTTACTCATCTCTTGATATCTGTTCACATTATGAATATATGTTGTAGTATTCACCCAAGATTGACTTTTTTCGGCTCCTCACCAGTCATATCTCATACCATCTTTTACCTCTTATTTCTCTTCTTCTAATGCTTATTGCTTATAATTTATCCCACTGCACCTAAATATACTTCCCTCTCTCTAGTATTCAACAATTATAGATTAACCAAGTTACATAGTCTTTCTCTGTTATACCTCAATTTCTATAAACTGTATCTTAATTAAAGGCATTCAGATCGATAGCCTTAATATCACCTATATTGGGACTGTTCACTACCAAAGGAATATCAATGATGATTCCACTAAAGTTTGGAAGTGTATATTTATATATACTGAATTTGCAGCTAGAAGTGTGCCTAGAACTATCTCCAAGTACTCCTTCAAGTTTACTTAAATATCACCTCCAGCTGCATCACTTAGTTCAGTTGATTGCCAAATCCAGGTGTTCTACTAAAGTCACCTCAGTTTAGCTTGCAATAATGTTGAATGTATATACATTAATAGATATATTATGATAGAGGTAAAATATTTGTCATATTAAGATCTTGTGTGATAGTACATATACCTGACTGTAGCTTCATATTAATATAGATGTTAATGGGATACATATGATTTCTCACAACAATTTGTATAATGTAGGTATAGAAGAATAGTAATATTGATATGTGAAATATCTCTGACACAAATAAGTTATTTGTGTCACAGATATTTCACATATGGGATTTCATCAATTGCACCTTTCTGATGCATTACAAAATGCAAACTACTAATGAGATATCACACACAATTGGGAGTACCAATTGCTGTTGTGAAGTGTCTTGATAAGTCTTTCAAATTGCAGTTAACAGTTGCAGAGATGGCTTGGGCAGATTCCAGTGTCTAATTAGCCTGAGATGCATAGCCACACCTGAGAAACCATCATGAATTGGCAGTATCAGATTGCAGAAGCAACTAGGCATTGAAAGTACACCTAATGGAGATTAATGCTATTGGAGACCATTCCGAGTGGATTCCAGAGACCAGCCATCCACGAGACCGGTCGGTGACCAAGTCAATGATATTCAATCACAAAGTATTCATTGTACAATACCTTGAAGGTTATCATATACAGCATCAATCAGATTTAATATGATAACATCCCATTGAGTTAATTGACAATTACAGGCCACAATGGTACGCCCAGATGCGCCTACAATTATATTCCACTGAGCAAAGTGAAACTATAAAGTGTACCTCTGGAGGAGCAGAGTGGGTTTACAAATTATATACACTTTGAGTTGATCCACATTGCTCAGAGTTTTTGGAATTGCTTGTATCTTCTATCCGACTTGATGCTGCCATCCATGGTACAGATCCTGTGAGGACTTCACCACACAAGATTGGGAAGGTTAACATTGCGTTATATGGTCAGTTAGATAGTGAATCAAATATGATTACTGGTATTATTGTTCGATCAAAGGGGAATATGTATAATACTGAAGTCACAGATCGTATGGCAGCTCCGAATTTGATGCACCATCACCCTAGACTGTTTTCAAGTGGCTACACATTACAATCTGAGAATACCATTGGGTGGATATCAACATCTCATCTGAGTTGGACAACCAATTCCAATTATTGAGGGCCGAGATGGCCAATTGCCATGGAGTGGATCCAGATTGAAGCCCATGCGATGGCATACAATGATGGTTTTCTCAAATATTACGGATGACTTTTAGTTTGTAGGTGGGATTCTGATGATCCGCAGGGCTACCAGAGGATGAACTATCTGGGCACTCTCTGGAGACCAGCTGATTCCAATGGTAATTACAGTGTGAACAGGTTTGATTGATATGACTATCCCCAAGTGTCAATGGATGGTTATTGGGTTGTCACAAAGTCCCAATTGGGTGGGGCAAGAAAGTCATTTGGTTGTCAGACAGTCCTAATCAGTCATGGCAACTACATGATTTGCTAATTGAGCTTATTCATCAGATTGGTGGCAGACACAGTGATTGCATTGTGTATGCTGGAGAATGAGTTTGGCTTGCCTTGGTACAAGTCCAGGAATTCTAGTGTCGCCTTGCAAGGCATTCCACCTTTAGCACGGGAATTCAGGGGTGAGCAGCAGAGGTGGCTGAGGACGGGACATACTATCAGGTATGCACCAGGTATCTAGCTGGATCACGGCTAAGGTGGAACAGTATTCCAATGCAGAAGGTAATGTTCCAGATATTCAAATACCTGGAGCTACTGCTTTTGCCAACCTACTGGCCAGTGAGGAGGTCATCTAGACATTTCTCATAAGACTGGGAGATTGTACAGGGCTGCTGGGAGTGACCATTGAAAGCATCTCTAGATGTGAGAAAGACACCAAGTACTGGATGAGTGAGCAGGGAGCAGTGGTGGGAGTTGCAGCAGAAGAGCATTCACATCGGAACCTAGAATGCCTGCAATTGGCACTGCAGATACATCAAGGGAGGACTGGACAGTGGAACTGGACTAATCCATGCGCAAATGATTTAACATCCAGACTTCTGGAAATTCCTTCACTGCTTTACATCTATTACCATTTGTCAACAAAATATTGCAAATAGAGCTGGCAGAGGCACTGAGATGGTGCAGATGGATAATGAAGGGCATATCAAGGCCATATAGGGAGATGCCACAGAGGTTTTTTGCAATGCTAAATCCGATAGACTCACACACCATTGGCCAATTGGCGATGCGATCTGTTCGGAGCCCAGCTGCGGTAGGCTGTAGATGAAGATATACTATGTCGCAGGATCGCGTAGAGTGGAGCGTTTTGTGAGTGATTGTGTGTAATAAGGTGACAAGCTCAGAAGGCCAGATGATGGATTGAGACATCAACATTCCATGCCATATGGACGGATCCAAGCAGCAGTATTTTCTTATAATGGACAATATGACACTGGATGGATTTTGAGACTGCAATGAAGAGTCAATGGGAGACAGATATTACAGAAATTAGTAACATTTACATTCAGAGAGCTTACAAAGCTTCAACAGAACGATGGCATGCAGCCAATCTGATTGGAATAACGCACAGGGTGGAAATGAATGGCTGAAGCCACATGGATCATGATGTGACGATTTGTAACCAGAGATGGATCACAGCTGAAGCTGGATTACAGTTGGAGACGGATCACAGCCGGAGTTGGATTGCAGCTGGGCATGGTTAATTGGAGATGCTTCACAGCAGATAGATCGTCTGAGAAAGATGACACTCTGGTTCCGTCCATGTCTGAAGAGGTGGAGGTTTTGTGAAGTTATACCCTTTTCAACATCAGTATGATTTCAAGTTGTAACGTTACAATCAATGGAAGACCAGCAGATATACCACTTTCATGTGGCATGCCTCCACCTCGTATGATATCAAGCACTATTCAGAGCGCTACTTACAGTACTATACAGCGATACCAGCTCATTCAGCCACATACTCAAGTTTAAATACCAAATACGACTCCACATGAGAACACAAATCGGCTGTGGTGATCCTCAGTCACACAAGGACATGGTCGATATGACACAGCTCGCAGCGATATGAGATAACTCATCAGGGGTGCAATGATCTTAAAGAGGGGGAAGACAGTGTCAGAATCACAACAACTCCAACCGCAAATAATTACCATACTGCAAGTCCAGGAACAAGCCTTTGTGAAATGAGTTCACCAATAAATAAGACTGGCAGTGGCAAGTGCCCATAGGGAAGAAGCAACAATGGTGCTTGGAGAATGGCGAAGAGTGCATGCAGGGATGGGATGGCAAATGCACCTAAAGAAGACTGAAGAAGGCACAGGCCCAAGATACAATCCCGAATAAGATTGCAACTAAGTCTTACGAATCCTGCAATACAGAAGTGCCTTTGAAAATCAACTGCAGGATCAATGCTAACCTGTCAATATGGTACCTGAGGAAGCTGTAACTGATTAGACATTGGCAGAGGTAGAATATACAAAAACTGGATGACTATAACGGAATTGCAACCAACCCCTGCTGTACACAATCACAGTACTTCAAGTATTGAAGCAAGCTATGCAGCGCTCTTACTGGCCGAGAATGGTAGCTGATGAAAAGTCAACCAGAGCACCTGCAGAAGAAATGACGAGCAAACTCGGAAAATGACAATAATGACCCCAGACGACTTGTAGTAGGTACACCTGGTGAAGGAGTGGAAAGCATACCCAGAGAATAGGCAGTCAGTGTACACAGTGATTGTAGAAGATAAGAGCACCGAGTACAGGGCCGATGTCCAGTATATCAACAAGTACACAGACTTGAGGGAGATTAAGTGTAACAACAAATGCACCGGAAAAATTATTAGAAGACCACGTTTGATTGATCTATGATAAACAAGTACAATTATATTGACCAAAGGAGTGCCAAATGAGACCGAAAATGATCTCTGTCCATAACTAACTGCCTACTCAGTACCATCATGAGAGTAGTCGAGAAAACAAAGAACAGATGATTACTGGATTACAATGTATGGAGGGTAAAGCAATTGAGGATGGTCGGGAGCCCTATTGATTGATGGCACCACCTGCTATGTTATACCAAGTCGCTTACTGAACTGCATGCTTAGCGACCATCCACGAGGCCTGTGGTCCTGGTATGTCAATGGTGAAGGAGTACGCAGATAAGAACCAGTGCGGAAGGAGATATCACAGCTCAGGACAGCTGTAACATGCTTGTTTATATGACATGAGTGAAGACAGTATTAGAAAAATAAAAGAGTAATACAAGGCGATGTATCCTTAAGTATCACCAACAGCTGTGAGATCGAGCAGAAGATACAATCCAAGATGGGAAGTCAATCCCACCTCATCCATGCAGACCTGGCGCAAACGACTGCCATTACAACTTTCCACGCAGGAATAATAATCACTGATGGATGTGTGGTGAAGTTTATGAGGAATTGGGAGAGATTAAGTATTGGCACAGTTGATAGTAAGGTGAGTGTGCCCAGTTACTGGATTGCTAACTGCATAGATGTACCAATGGGATAGCCGATGATGATGGCAATGATGAGCAGTGAGTGGAAATCACCATCGATACTAAAGAGACAAGACTTGAACTACAATTGGCAAATTCACTAGAAGTATGGTGTCCAATTCCCGTGATGACCTACACTTTGGACATTTATTCTCTTTATTCTCTGCTCTTTTGATCCTCACCTCTGTATTGCTTTGGAACTCAGCCCAGTACAAATGGAGTTGGCACTGGTCGTTACCACTTTCAGAGACAAGTCATGTGGAGGTGTAGTTTCCCAGTGTGCCAGCTCCAGCAAAAGACTGCCCTGAGCAGTAATGATCAGGTGTGGGACTTATGAGTTTGTACATTTACATACATTAAACTACTATTTGATTGTTTTAATTCCATTCCTACTCTGGTATGGATTTATTCAACCCTGGAGGTCTGCATGTAATGAAGGGCATAATGTAATGGCACGGATGCACATGCTGGGTCCAGGGCCAGGTATCAGCTGCATTATAAATTCAGCGTGCCACAAGCACAAGATCTCAACTACCATTATACTACTTTACAATATTGACATCCCCGTCTGAAACCGTATCTAGTGATATACCTTTACACAAGGATATACCCGGGCATATGCATTTGTAGCATTGCATATAACCTTTATATTGTTATATAGGTACAAGGCATATATGCAGCATTTTCAACATTAACTAGTTCTATCAAATTATCCTGAACTCAACCTTGGTAATACATTGCCGTATGCAAATAGCTACTGCTGTGCCAATTTGAATTGTACTTAGTATATAGTAAGGTTGGTGCTTTTCAGTATCTGAAATGCTATAGTATCTCACACTATACTGCATGGCGTGATTTCACTCAACTACATACCATACAGGTTTATCAGATGCTGTTGCTCCTTCAGAGTTTGAATTATGTGCAATGGAAAGGTCAAATCAGAAGGAAAGTACTACTGGAAACTTCTAGAAGAGTTTCATATAAGAAGTTGATTTACACAACATTAATTCTTGGTGATTCAGATAATCATGTGAAATTGTGGCAAGTGTAACGGGCATGGTCGGACGTAGGTGATATTGGTAACAGTAGAGTGATATCGTAATCGGGACAATAGGCTTCGAGATTCGTATCGAGGGAATCAAGACAAGACTAGAATCAATACCTGGTCGAAGTTGTGCTTGCTTTGCTATACAAGAGAATGAGCAAAGAGAGAAGAAAAGGGAATCCTTCAACACCAACAACCTCTCTTTATATACACTGTGTCTACCACCCTCAAATCATCTGCCATGCTTCGATATACCATCCGAGTATCCTACCGTGATCTCACACACCACCAAGACAACTCTTATCAATACCACCACACCACAACATCCAATGTCGCAACACCTCAAACCACTTCCTTATCATAACAAATTATACCGCCACCATCTTCTGACATTCTCACGCCCTCTCCACGTCTACCAACATCTCCATCTTTCCGTCGCATCTATTCCTTCCACACATCCTAATACCATTCCCAGGTACCCTTCAATCCATCACTTGCAAACCCGAGCCATGACAGTGTCCCCCTTCTAGGTTCGAGGTCCTCCGAGAACATTCTGCAATGGCCCTGGCTTCCTGGGATGACGTTGGCGGAACTCATCTACTGCTCGTAGCCCATTCACAAACTTTGTTGGTTCCCATGTCGAAGAATCATACCCGGTCCACTGTATACGATACTGCGACTGATTCCGGTACATCAGACTATCCTTACTGCTCGAGACTTGATATTCTTCCTCGCCATCAACTTCCACTGGAGGTAGTGGTTTTACTCGTTGTCCCCTAAGGGGATCGCTAACCACCAGATCCAGCAGAGAAACAGGTTGGACTCAATGAATTTGTATTGATGCAGGTAACTCAAGTTCATATGCATATGGAGATATTAGACGAACAACCCTGAAGAGCCCCAAACTCTTGCAATCCAACTTCCGTGTAGGTCTCGTAGTTTGTATATGTCGAGCATCCAGCCATACTTGGAACCTTCATGAATATTCGGGGCAGGAATTCGTCCACGATTCGCTCCCTTCACTTGTACTGCTTGGCTCCGTCTCATCTCCACTCGGAGACGTTCAAGGGTGTGTTGCATCCTTGCCGGGACATTATCAGCACTCACACGTCGTTGGTCTCGCTCCTGTGTTGGTTCTTCCGCAAATGATATCCAGCGATCCACACCCTGTATCGTGTAGAATGGAGTGCACTTTGTTGTTTCGGACGTCCGATTATTTGCGGCAAACTCCGCCAACGGAAGCCACTTAACCCAATCATCCTGCTGGTGATTGACAAACACCCGAAGATACTGTTTCATGCTGGCATTCATCCATTCCATCGGTCCATCTGTCTGTGGGTGAAAAGCTGTTGACAACCTTCAATCAATCCCCAACTGATTACACATCTGTTGCCAAAAGGCTGACGCAAACTGCAGGCCCCAATCTGAAATAATGGTCAATGGAAGTCCATGAAGACGTACCACTTCCCGCAGGAACAGCTCTGCTGACCCCAGGGCATCTATCGTTGTATGGCAGGGAATATAATGTCGCATTTTCGAGAGCCGATCCACTTCCACCCGTATTGCATCAAAGCCGTCACACTCCGGTAGCTCTACCACACAATCCATCGAAATACCATCCCCTGGTCTCATCCGTACCAATAAGGGCCGAAGAACACCGAAGGTTGCATGCCTTGAGCTTCGGGACCACTGGCAGTCATGGCAATTCCAAACATCCCGATCGACATGCTTGCCCATTTCCTTCCAATGATACTCCCTATCAAGTAGGTCAAATATCTTTGCCCATCCTGGGTGTCCTGCTAATGCCGTATCATGATGTTCCGGTATAATGCGTAAATGTAACTCATCACTATCTGGTACGTATAAATTCCCTCTATACCGTATCCGTCCCCCATTCTTTATGCACTCTGCAGTGGTTACTTCCTGTAACCCACTCTTCGTTCGAATTGCTTCCAGTACTTTCCCTGGTAGTGGGTAAGTCTCATAAGCCTCTGTCATAAGATTAGAAATAGAGGGATGGCCCTGGGCGGGCGGGCTGTCCGCCAACAAACGCAATTGTTCTGGTAGGTTCTGCAGTTTTAGAACCATCTGTTCCAGATTGTCGAGTCTTTCATCCCCCCCCTCAGGGTGGTCTCCCAGCCTCCTCGTCAAAGCATCTGCTTTACCATTCGATTTGCTGAGACTATAAACTATTTGATAGTCGAACATGGTTAAAAATTCTGACCATCGCACCTGTCGACGATTCAAGTGCTTCTTCGTCATACAGTACTCAAGGTTCTTATGGTCAGTTATCAATTGATGAGGATATGCAGCCCCTTCACACTCCAGTCTCCATTCCTCCAATGCATTAATAATAGCCATAAGCTCCTTATTGTATATGTCATAATTGCATTCAGCCGGTGAATGTTTCTTCAAGATGTACGCCACCAGATGTAACACTCCCTGATCATCGTGCTGTGATAATACTCCAGCAGGTACATAATCAGAGGCATCAGTTTCAATAATTACCTCCCTATCATAATCAATATGTTGAAGTACTGGAGCTGTAGTGAAAGCTTCTACCAATGTCTCAAAAGCTAACTGCTGTTCTGCTTCCCATACAAATGGTTCATGTTTCTTGGTTAGCCTAGTCGGCGGTTCCGCCGTTTCAGAATACTTAACGATAAATGGTCGATAGTAATTGCAGAATCCACGAAACTACTGTCCTTCGAACAGACTATTTAATCTTCCATTCTCGGTCTTCTTCTCTCGGCTCCAGTTTCGTATGGTCTCCACTTTATCATCATCCATGGAAATCCCATTTGTTGATAGAATCAATCCTAGGTATTTCATGGTATCCTTATGAAACTCGCATTTATCTGGCTTCAAATACAATCCCACATCCAATAATCATTGCATAATCCACTTAACATGACCCTCGTGTTCTTCCACCGAATTACTATATATAATAACAACATCCAAATAGGCTGACGCAAACTCTTCCAACGCTTCTCGAATGGCATTATTAATGTAGCCATGGAAGTCCGCCGGTGCATGTGTCATTCCAAATTGCATTACGGTGGGCTTGAACAGCCCATACCTTGTCTAGAAGGCCAAATTATGCTCATCACCCTGATGTACTCGAAGTATATTATAGGCTCCTCGTACATCCAGCTTTGTAGATATGCAAGCGTTTCCAAGAAAGTTCAGTGTTTCGTTGATCAATGGGAGTGGATATTGATTCTGTATCGTCTTGCTGTTGATATCTCGATGATCAATATAGAATCGAAGCCCTCCATCCTGGTTCTATGCAAAAAGGACTCGTGCCGCAAAGGGTGACGATGACTGACGAATGAATCCTTTCGACATATCTTCTTCAAGCCATTCCTGAAGAACAACCAACTCGGCCCTTGACATTGAATACAGGGGGCCCCACGTGGGTGTCTCCCCTTCCTTTAACCGTACTTCATGGTCGACACCTGGTTGATGTAGAGGAAGGCGATCAGCTAAAACGGTATTAAAGAGAGGTAGAAACTCATGATATTGTACCGGAACGATTTCCGTCAAGGGTAGTTCTTTCAAATCTTTGGCCTCGATAGCCTTATTGATGTCATAAAGCGACGCTTTAAACACCTTAATCTTTGATTTCCTCACTGTTGGGAAGAACGAAGATCCATTAAGCATAACGATATTGCCTCGAAGAGGTCGTTGAGGGCGTATCTGTGGTTCACATATCCCACCAGGGGCGACGACTGGCTCGGAAGGTTGCTCCGTAACTCCTTGTACCGTAACGGGTGTATCATGACAATGTGTTGTACAGTACTGTGATCCCAAAGTGACCATGTTGGATGCAAACCGTACTGCAACAGCATGCAATCGAAACCAGGGGATTCCGAGAACAATCAGATAATGTCCCAACTTCGTAACGAACATAGGTAAATGTTCTCTATCATCCTGGATCATCATTCCACCTTTAGCAACATGCGTAATATCCCCTGATTCTATAGGTCTTCCGTCAATAACTTGAACTTGTCGTTTCTCCTTTGACTCCTGGAGCGGTATTTGATGATAGCGAGCATAATTGTGATCCATAAATGCTATGCCTGTAGCTCCACAATCAATCAGGGCATGTGTGGGTATTTCGTGATTATTCACGGTCAATGTGCAGGTTATAACTAAATGTCTCCCTCCCATTGATCCTTCCAATACCTCCACCTTACTAACTGATAAACGCGAAATTCAAAAACATTTCAAAGCATTTAAAACAAAACTTTTATATTGTCAACTGAAGAGCCATCCTCCTTCAATTGACTTGCTCTTTTCCCGATTCCTTGGAACCTGTCCCGGTCCCTACTTTCTTTACCTCCACTCAAGCCGCCTTGAACGTCTGAGCCTTTTTCCTCGCCGCACATTCCACAGCCCTCTGGTCGAACCCAACACAATACAAACACCTTCCATCAGTGATCCTCCTCGCCCATTCTTTTGCGGAAATCCTACGGCTGCCTGCGCTGAGATCCATAGGTGTTGGTCCGGTATATCCCGACACTGTTCCAGCGGGAGCTCCTGCACAATCCTTAGGAGGGGCCGGAGGTCTGGGGGAAGAGGCAAAACCTGTCCCCCCACCCTTTCCCTGTGCTGCCTTCTCCACACATCATTGCCGAATCTGATTATCCCACTTCTGACAGACCGTCACACATCCAGGGAGCTCCTCCGGGATATTGCTACATGTAACGGAGTCCTTCATTTCGTCAGACAATCCCATTCGTAAAGCATTCCGTAAGGCCGAAGGATTCCAATCTAGATCCGCCGCGCTATCCTGGAAGTCAGCACAGTACTGAGAGAGTTGGTGGTTCTGTTGTTTAAACTCCCTCATTTTCCATTTGGCGGTGGCTACTTGGTCGGGGTCCCAAAAAGCTGCTTCCAGGAGTTGTATAAAGGCTGTCCGGTTTTCTAGCCCTATCTCTCTGTCCTCCCGGACGTGTGTCAAAATCTGGCCTGACGACACTCCCCTTAGGCGATGGGATGTATACCGCAACTTCGACTGCTCATCAGGACAGCTGGCAGGTTTGTGTCGTATGACCATGCGGAGTTGAGCAATCCAGCCTCTCAACTGAGCTCGATCTGATCCTGAAACGTCCAGGGAGTTGGGAAACATCTGTCCTCGGTCTTCGGGTTACTCGGGGGGAGTCGGGGCTGCCTGAGCCGTGATGGATAGCGCATTGGCTGGCTGTGTCCTCGAAGCTCGGAATTCTTCCGTCGACTGTGTGGGATCCTGTGTCATTGGCGCCCAGTGCCTGTCATAGGTCTTTGTCTGTTCCTGCTGTCCTCGGAATTCTCCCAGCTTCCTCGAGTTCCTGCCTCCATGTCTCCAGCTGTTGTTCAAACATCGAATGATCGCATTGTGGAAGTAGGAATTGTTGTGTTTGCAGGTCCGTGATATGTTTCTGTAATGCGATTATCTGTGCCGGGTGATCGCACACCCTCTGTACGATAGCCACGGGGTTGGGGTACTGTGCTACTCACCTCAGCACCTCCTGTGCTTCTTCGAGCAGTGTCTGTCTCTCACCTAAGTCGATCTCCAGCGGGTTCCTGTTGACGATTCCTCCTATGATGTCCTGGTCGTCCGCTGACAACAGAGCCACCCGATCGTGCTGTTCTGATCCTGACATCGCAACAACTCAAGCACATCCACCAGTGCCAATTATATGCGACAATTTCTGAAGGGGTCAGAGTTGGAGGTTCAATAACAATCAAAGGCACTGGCGCAGGTTTTGCAGTTCCTGCTGCTGCTGGTGCGTGTCCTTCGGTCGAGTGCATTCCTAAACAATTATGGCCTTCGCACTCACAGGGTAAATTCTGGGTCACAATCGAACCAAGTGTGCACTCCCCAATACTTAGTCCAACTGCTTCCAAACACGGGATCGTCCAGCTCCAGGCCTCCTCTGTATGCGGCGGCATCTGTCCAATAAAGATTCCAAGGAACGGGGACGTCCGACTGTTCCCAACAGTAAGCAGTCAACATGAGGTTGTCTACCTCGGTATTCGATAATCCTTCGATGCTCTCGAAGGAGTTCAAAGGTTCAGGTTCAGACAAGATATGATGAGTTCCGGCATGGTCAACCGAATCCATTCGGGAAGTACAGTTACTGTCGTATTCTCGCATTTCAATATGGGGATCGATGTGGGTATTGACGGATATCGAATCTGTTAAGTCGTGGTAACTCGTCAACGCAATCATCGCAAATGTGAAACCTCCAATGATTTGGTCAAAGATATACCCAACAGATAACAGAACAAGGTTCGTTACAGTACTTACAACCGTTCGAAGGGTGTAGGCACATGTAATTCCGTAAGATCGTAGCTACACAGATAGCAAATTGAAATATAACTATCGGTAACTTTACAGTACTACCATGCAAGATTAACATGAGGAGTCAGACAATGTTGACAATACATTCAATATCAGGTACGGTATAGAAGACTCGTTCTAATGTAATGGGCGGGGTCGGATGTAGGTGATATTGGTAACCGTAAAGTGATATTGTAATCAGGACAATAGGCTTCAAAATTCGTATCGAGGGAATCAAGACAGGACAAGAATCAGTACAGGGTGAAAGTCGTGCTTGCATTGGTATACAAGAGAACGAGTAAAGAGAGAAGAAAAGGGAATCCTCCAATGCCAACAACCTCTCTTTATGTACACTTGGTCTACCACCCTCAAATCATCTCCCATGCTTCGATATACCATCCGAGTATCCTACCGTGATCTTACACACCACCCATACTGCTCATATCATTACAACCACGCTCAACATCCGATGTCGCAACACCTCACACCACTTCCTCATCATATCAAATTATTCCGCCACCATCTTCTAACATTCTCATGCCATCTCCACATCTACCAACATCTCTGTCTTTCCGTCACACGAATTCCCTCCACACATCCTAATACCATTGCTAGGTACCCTTCAATCCATCACTCACAAATCCAAGCTGTGACAGCAAGTCAGTAGCAGCCATGAATGATTCTCATATTGAAGTTGGTGTGATAAACCTGCCACTACTACTCTATTCAACTCATCCAATTGATTTGGGTACACTATGCCAAGTTGTATCACCTCTGCTGTTCTACTCTACCAATGCTCTCAGAGAACATAACCTCATTTGGCTTTAATATCAAAGGTGGGAACAATGGTTTCACAACATTAGACTCTTCTATCTAATTTCACTCCAACTGGCATTGAGTATTAGCTTGAACACTGCCTAATGCTGAGGTGACACCTTATACACCAAAATAAGTCCACAATTGAAACTATTCAACTACTACCAATTTATATCCAGTTCTAAAGTGGCTCCATCTATGTTCAAGATTTAGCTTTCACACAATATCAATATTCATTCTCAAGATGTTTGCAAGTATTGCCCCAGTTGAAAACCAGTCGTATATAGACTGGTTTCAGTTACTCAGCTACCATCCACACCAATTGTGCAGGCTGCTGGTCAAATGCATTGATATATTAGAAGCTTCAGGTGAATAAGCATAAGCTATGCAGAACTCCACCTGTAAGTGGAGTTTCAGTTGTGATTCATGAAACATGTAGTCGCTGGCATGAGATCGACACCATCATGATAGTTGTATCGCTGTACAATCTATGGATAATTCACCTGTTTTCTAATTGTCTATAGTTGCTGAGTATTTGTACTGCTGTCAAAATTGTTGCGTGGAGTTAATCATAGCAGTTGCAGTATCAACAACAGGGTTTCAGTGTTCAACAAATCAGTTCTATTTACTGATTAGAGTTTCATAAAGTATTATCCAGTTAAAGTTGAAGGTGAATTGATAGTATTTGATAAAGATAAATTGTAGATAGAACATAAAAATGGTTAATCTTCGGGATTGTACAGATTATGAAAAACCATCTGTATGATAAGTGAGCTGTGGTCATTGATAATGGCTTCTCTATAAGTAAACTTTGATCTTGAAGTGGTTTTACTGAGTGGGTACATTGTGGATATTGAAATTCCCCAGTCTATAGATAATCGTTTGATGTACAACTAATCTGCATTATAATATACCTGTTGTATAAATGGTATGTTTTAAAGGGTACATATATAAGTTTACTACAATATACAATAATGCTGTGTGTACTTAATTAACTTTGAAAAGAAAATTTTTACAAATTAGTATTGCTGGAACAGAGACAATTCTGATATAGTCTGTAATGTGAATTATAGCCCCTGGATCTAGTACTGTGATATAATCAACAGTAGTGAATACTATCTATGCAAACAGTGGGTATTTAGATGCAATTAGTTTTGATTAATACAATCAGAAGTTGTTTCTTTATATGTTAGAATCATTGACATTGCTGAATGGTGATATATATTACAGGTAAGTAAATTACCCAAGGTATCTTGGCTAACCTTAAATAATATCAATGAAGCACAACAAAAATTTATTTTTATTGTGGTTTGAATATTTCAAAGTAGTTATATTTAAACTAACTAAGGAATATCAGGTAGATAATATGTTAGGAAAGAGGCAACATTTTCTAATCATCTGAGCAAAAAATATCCACTGATTGAACAAGTGATAAATATTCATATCAGTATGTAAAGCTGCATAGAGTTTCATATTCATACAGGTGATATAATTGTGAACATATTTGTAGTTGTATAGTCAAATAGTCTTCAATGAAGAACTGTAGTACTGTTTTCACAAGAGATATCCAGCTTGCTATAAGTCTATCATATAAAGCAGTCATTTCCCAGCTCTGGCCATATTATATACCAGCTACACTAGCACAATGTGTTAACTACCATTATATGGTGCAAGGTGGGTTGAAATTAAGAAATATAAATTGCAAAAACGAAGAATATAAGGATTGACATATCCTGAGGTAGTGTTAGCAAAGGCTCTGCACCGGCACTTCGGGTCCGGGTCCGGGTTGGAACCGAACCAGCGCCAATTTGGTGGTCCGGGTTGTCAATACACCAGAACCGTCCATTCAGGTACGGTTCTTTAGAAAACTCCCTACCCGTCTGGATTGGGCAGGTACTCAGCTGGTTGTTCAGCGGGTCCATCTGTAAATGCATATAATGTGCTTGCCTTTGCTGTTTGATAATCGTTCTCAATGAAAATCGATTATTTGACATCCAGGAATCACATTTCGCATGATTTGCAGGTCGCGATATCCACAATATTTGAATTCATGTTTTTCCTTTAATATTGTGTCTTTTTGACTCTGGAAGAGGTCAATAATGCAATTATAAGCTCAAATATCCATGCGACGCCTTCATTACCCAAAATGCATCACCAGAAATTGATGACCCTCAGTTGATGCTAGGTTGACGGTCATTTTCAGAATGGGGCTGTGACCATGTCACATTCTGTATTGGCTACAATGGCTGCCTATACGTTTGTTATGGATAACAGTGAGCAAATTCCTTACACATTTCATTATTTATAAGACCAACAATCTTTGAGGCTGCATTGATGCTCATTTTCAGAATGGGGAACTGAACGTGTCGCTTGCTCTTTTGCTGATAAAGGCTCCCAATATGTTGGTTACGCATAACAGCAAGCATATCCCTTTCCAATTACCCTACTTACATTACGAAAAAGCATTGACGCTCTGTTGACGATCAGTTTAAGATGGTAGCGAAATTGACACTAACCATATTGCGCATAAAGGCGTCCAAACATTGATTATGGGAAAATGCCGTAGCAAGCCCTTGGATCAAACTAGATGCAACACCCGAGATTGTTGACGCTCTGTTGACGCTCAGTTGATCCTCTGTTGATGCTCAATTGACGCTGTGTTGACGCTCATTTTCGGGTGAAGTGACATCGAGATTAACGATATTGCCTATAAAGCCGGCCAATACCTGGATTATGGGGAAATTCCGCACCACAGCCCTTGGATTATACAACATGCAACACCCAAATTCGTTGACGCTCTGTTGACGCTCATTTTCATAATGGGGCTGTGACCGTGTTGCTGTCCTTTTTGAGCATAAAGGCTGCCAACACGTCGATTATGGGTAAATGCCATAGCATAGCCCTTGGATTAAACTAGATGCAACATCCAAGATTGTTGACGCTCTGTTGACGCTCTGTTGACGCTCTGTTGACGCTCTGTTGACACTCTGTTGAAGCTCTGTTGACGCTCTGTTGACGCTCTGTTGACACTCTTTGTCAGGTGAAGTGACATCGAGATTAACAATTTTGCCTATAATGGCGGCCAATATTTTGATTATGGGCAAATTCCGTAGCACAGCCCTTGGATTATACAAGATGCAACACCCAAATTCGTTGACGCTCTGTTGACGCTCATTTTCATAATGGGGCTGTGACCATGTGACTGTCTCTTTTGAGCATAAAGGATGCCGAAACGTCGATTATGGGTAAATGCCGCAGCATAGCCCTTGGATTGAACTAGATGCAACATCCAAGATTGTTGATGCTCTGTTGATGCTCTGTTGACGCTCTGTGGACGCTCTGTTGACGCTCTGTTGATGCTCTGTTGACGCTCTGTTGATGCTCATTGTCAAGTGAAGTCACATCAAGATTAACAATTTTGCCTAGAAAGGCGGCCAATCCTTCGATTAAGGGCAAATTCCGTAGCACACCCCTTGAATTATACAAGATGCAACACCCAAATTCGTTGACGCTCTGTTGACGCTCATTTTCAGACTGGGGCTGTGACCATGTTGCTGTTTGTTTTGCACATAAAGGCTGCCGATATGTCGATTATGGGTAAATGCCATAGCATAGCCCTTGGATTATACAAGATGCAACACCCAAGATTGTTGACGCTCTGTTGACGCTCTGTTGATGCTCTGTTGACGCTCTGTTGACACTGTGTTGACGCTCTGTTGACGCTCATTTTCAGGGGAAGCAACATTGACATAAAAGGTATTGCCTATAAAGGTGGCCAAAACTTTGATTATGGGTATAAGCCGCAGCATAGCCCTTGGATTATTCAAGATGCAACACCCGAAATCTTTGACGCTCTGTTGACGCTCATTTTCACAATGGGGCTGTGACCATGTTGCTGTCCCTTTTGAGCATAAAGGCTGCCGATACATTGATTATGGGTAAATGCCGTAGCATAGTCCTTGGATCATACAAGATGCAACACCCAACATTGTTGATGCTCTGTTGACGCTCTGTTGATACTCTGTTGACGCTCTGTTGACACTCTATTGACGCTCTGTTGACGCCTGATTTTCAGGTGATGCGACATTGACATTAACGTTATTGCCTATAAAGGCTGCCAAAACTTTGATTATGGGTAAAAGCCGTAGCATAGCCCTTGGATTATACAAGATGCAACACCTGAAATCGTTGACGCTCTGTTGACGCTCATTTTCACAATGGGGCTGTGACCATGTCGATTTCTCTTTTGAGCATAAAGGCAGCCGATACGTTGATTATGGGTAAATGATGTAGCATAGCCCTTGGATTATACAAGATGCAACACCCAAGAGGGTTGACGCTCTGCTGACGCTCTGTTGACGCTCAATGTCAGATGAAGCGACATCGACATTAACGGTATTGCCTATAACGGCGGCCAATACTTCGATTATGCATAAATGCTGTTGCACAGCCCTTGGATTATACAAGATTCAACACCCAGAATAGTTGATGCTCTGTTAATGCTCTGTTGACCCTCTGTTGACCCTCTGTTGACGCTCTGTTGACGCTCACTTTTGATGTAGCGAAAACCACATTAACTATATTGCCTATAAAGTCGGCCAATACTTTGATTATGGGTAAAAGCCGTAGTATAGCCCTTGGATTATACAAGATGCAACTCCCGAAATCGTTGATGCTCCATTGACGCTCATGTTCAGAATGTGGCTGTTACCATGTCGGTAGCGCTTTTGCCAATAAAGGCTGCTAGTACGTTGCTAACCGATAACAGCGAGCAAAGCGCTTCCCAAACAATTTACTTATGAGACCAAGAATCGTTGACACTCCGGTGACACTCATTCTCAGCATCGGGCTGCTACCGTGTGACTTTCTCTTTCGCCTATAAAGGCTGCTGACATGTTGATTATGGATAACAGCAAGCAAATCGCGTCCCAAACAACTTACTTACAAAGACCAAAAATCGTTGATGCTCCATTGACGCTCATTTTCAGCCTGGGGCTGTTACCGTGTCAGTTTCTCCTTTGCCTAAAAAGGCTGGCGATCCGGAGATTATGGATAACAGTGAGCATATCGCCTCCCAAACCACTTACTTACAAGACGAAATATTGTTGACGCTCTGTTAACTCTCATTTTCAGCATGGGGCTGTTACCGTCTCGCTTTCTCTTTTGCCTATAAAGGCGGCCTATACGTTAGTTATGGACAACAGCGAGCAGATCGCTTCCCAATTAACTCACTTACAAGACCGAAAATCGTTCATGCTCCATAGACACTCCAGTGATGCTCATCATAAATATGTCCTTAAAGTTGTTGTATGGTCAATAATTTTGTACAAATAATCATATAGTCATCATTGACAGCCAGTTTATACTTTGTATGAATACTCAGTTGTATCCAAAAGCTTTGTGGCGTCTCAATATCTGATGCACTGATGCACATGATCTCTGAGCGATGGATAACGTAGCGCTGTCACATTCCAGCGCTTTCAGCTGCCAACTTACCGGATGTGGATTCATTCACTCATGTTTCATTATTATAGCCCACCTTGCTCACTTTGCCCTATGCAGTTCCTTCTCCTCGATTTTCATGACCTACCATAAGCAATTTTCAAAATGTTCACTATGTGCACCAGGTCTGATCGCAGAGTGACATAGTTGGATGTATGGATGAATGCAACATGATGGTGGGCATTCATACAGATTTGCGTTGCACATTGACCGCTCCTTCTCTGACTGGTACGCCATCCCTGACTCGAATTTTGTTAGTAAATTTTGTCTCAAATTTAGATTGCGCGTTCTCACTTATCTGTCAGAGGCAGGACGATATTGGGTTGATCAATGGTCAATCAAGTCAGTTTGGAGTCCAGAACTTTCGTATGGCCCATATGACCCTTGGACATGCACAAACGAATTATCATGTCTCACAATTTGGACACCTAAATTGAACAAATGTTGACACATAGCAAAATGGGTACACCAATTACTTTTCGCGCAGATGGGTTGTCAATAATCACTATTTGGGCAGGTACTGTACAGATGACAAACGAGCCATTACAATATGTTCATCTGAATCCAATTCCTGTATGGTAATTAGCTAGGGAGGTTACATGCCTGGGTAGAAGCTTATAGGTTGAACAGGCTTCGATTTGTTTATCGGTGATGAATTGAGTACCTCATTGGTCGCCAGAGCCAATATGTATATGTATGACCATGGTTCCCCGGATGCCAATCTGAGATGGCTTCTTTCTGTCTGTCAAGTTCCATGTGGCATTGTGATTTTCTGCGTTCACTATCGTGTATCTCCATCAGCTCACGAAATGTTGTCTGTGCAGTAGCTGGTGCACACCACACACCTTCGACAACCACACTCAACACCTGGTTTTGCCAAGCTTTCCCCTCTTTGGGGGGGAGCGGGGTTTTACTTTGGCTTCACTCCATACCTTTCGTCTGTGTCCGCTTGCATTTGCAAGTGTATCTCGTGGTTTCAAAGCTCTCTTTACCACTCAGCATCGACATCGACCGGTAGTCTACCCAGCAACTCGCCACTCGACGTTTTACGCCAGTTATCGAAGCCTATGACATGTTGTGGATATACCAGTACGTGAGGTCTGGAAGCGTCAAAGCCATGGCCTATCAGCGCAGTATCAGTGAAGTTCCGTCAAGCGGCTGCCTAAACAACCCTGCGAGACGTGAGTGCTGAGATAGACGCTCCATACAAGCTCTTCGAACCGACTACGATGGACAAGTCCCGCTTCTCGGGCACCGCGAGGACGAAGTACAAGAGTGGCCTTAGGATAATAACACCCTTCCGCCCACCCATCCACGTCAAAGCCCGAATAGGGAGTTTTCATTTCCGGACCTTCGAAGTCCTGCCTTCCGGGGCGGTTAGGGTATTCCACTGCGATAATATCATAGAGACCCTGCACTGTACGCGAGCGAGGATTTTTAA
>Ga0307512_10001078_pt1 | contig 39788 bp, 42 predicted proteins | sample 14_EM_MG_FD_200267 | JGI IMG/M metagenome (GOLD analysis project Ga0307512, IMG submission 200267) | Populus trichocarpa ectomycorrhiza microbial communities from riparian zone in the Pacific Northwest, United States - 14_EM | ecosystem: Host-associated > Plants > Roots > Unclassified | place...
CCGATGGCTTGATCCCACAGCAAGTGAGTTCCTCCAGGATGATTGATGACTGCCATGACGATGGGTGGCTAACCTGAGCCCGATGGCTTGATCCCACAGCAAGTGAGTTCCTCCAGGATGATTGATGACTGCCATGACGATGGGTGGCTAACCTGAGCCCGATGGCTTGATCCCACAGCAAGTGAGTTCCTCCAGGATATTTGATGACTGCCATGACGATGGGTGGCTAACCTGAGCTCGATGGCTTGATCCCACAGCGGGTGAGTTCCTCCAGGATGATTGATGACTGCCATGACGATGGGTGGCTAACCTGAGCTCGATGGCTTGATCCCATAGCAAGTGAGTTCCTCTAGGATGTTTGATGACTGCCATGACGATGGGTGGCTAACCTGAGCCCGATGGCTTGATCCCACAGCGGGTGAGTTCCTCCAGGATGTTTGATGACTGCCATGACGATGGGTGGCTAACCTGAGCCCGATGGCTTGATCCCACAGCTTGTGAGTTCCTCCAGGATGATTGATGACTGCCATGACGATAGGTGGCTAACCTGAGCCCGATGGCTTGATCCCACAGCCAGTGAGTTCCCTCCGGGCTGTTTGATGACTGCCATGACGATGGGTGGCTAACCTGAGCCCAATGGCTTGATCCCACAGCGTGTGAGTTCCTCCAGGATATTTGATGACTGCCATGACGATGGGTGGCTAACCTGAGCCCGATGGCTTGATCCCACAGCCGGTGAGTTCCCTCCGGGCTGTTTGATGACTGCCATGACGATGGGTGTGCCATGACGATAGATAGCTAATTTGAGCCCGATGGCTTGATCCCACAGCGAGTGAGTTCCTCCGGGATGTTTGATGGCTGCAATGACGATGATGATGGGTGGCTAACCTGAGCCCGATGGCTTGATCACACAGCCTGTAAGTTACTTCCGGATATTTGATGGTTTCTAGGTGATGCTTGGCTAACATGAGCCTGATGATCTAACGCAATAGCCTGTGAGTTCTTTCTTGGACGTCTTTTTCTTGTAACCATGGTTTATTCGAGCCTACTGACTCTATTGGTCAGGCCGTGAGTTCTTTCGTGTGATGTGATTATATGCAGTAATTGAAAGGACTGCTTTTGTTTAGAAACCTGTGAGTAGCCAGTTAGACTATCACAGGAACTACTTGTACTGGCTAACTTATGGTGACTGCTCGGTAGTGTGAGAGTTGTATACACAACACAAAACTTTAGCGAGACTATGGTGAATTTTTAGTTTGGTATTGGCTTCCTGTAACCATTACCTACGATTGTTCCTAACACCGGCCAGTGAGCTTCATTTGAGAGGTTTGGATGTCTGCTGGGTGGGGGCTCGAATGGTGTTGATTATTATTGGTGGGGGTGCTTTGGGTGGATTAAGTGGAATATACGAAGTTTGTGTTTCCAGTCTACGTGGCTATCTACAAAAAACTGTCAAATGGCTTAAGAAAATCATGGTCTCGGAGTTCCGAGACTAGAAAATCAAAACCTATCACTAAGCCTATTTGGGCCGAATATTTTAGCAATCCCTTTTCAACTTTTGCGGGAGAGTTCTATTTCAGGTAAGGCTCATATGAGGCCGGTTGACGTCTGTTAGCCTCAAATGCGGGTGAGTGAGATGTCATGTTGATTTGAGGATATTTGTTAGCTCATGGTAGCCTCTCAAACTTTATGACTATCCTGCCACTGTCTCTCACACAAATCATTCAGGCAGATTTGACACCATTGCAGCAGACTGCAATGATGACAGTTGAGACACACTGTCCTTAGTTGAAATTCTCATGCTACAGTATATAGGCAGGTAGGAGGCCCCAAGTATTCTCACAATCAGCATTTCAGAGATTCCTGTGCAATGCTGCGAAAATCTAAACTCATTACCTTCGCAGCCAAATACAACATCGCAGAGCAGGTATTCTGTGATGGGGCTGTCACTTCTCGGGGTTACTTTTAGCTTTACAATTATTTCCACTGCTCCCCTGATTTAGAACGCACATATGTGCGTGGGGTAGTGAGTGGCAGCGGTAATGCTGGTACTCGATTTTTTAGTTTCAATTTCATGATCACGAAACATTTATAAGCGATAATATGGCATCTATTTTCCAAATATCTATTGTACTTAGAGATAGTGCTCAGGTGCACCGTGCACCCAATAGCCATCTCCAAATGCACCCGAGTATCGTCTCTAAGTGCACCTTCAAGTGCACCTAAGCGCAGTCTTCAAGTACACCCAAGCACTGTCTCCAAGTGTACGTCCAAATGCGCACAGACACTGCAAAGTGTACTTCATGCATCCCTTTGTCATGGCTGCATATACGTATATACCAAGGGCATCCAGTGACACGAAATACGTAGTCACGATATACGGTAGTGTCCAGAGTTTTATAGCTCGTGTAAGATGTGAGCTGAAGCTGAAGCATGTTTTTTTATGATAGCTGATTGTTTTATCGGCTTCCATGACAGCCGCAGCCAACGGACTTGGAAATGCTGCTACAGAAATGTAAAATCTTCCGGTTGTGAATGTTGCTGTTCAACTAAACCGCATAGAGCAGACTTAGTTATACATCCTACATGAGCTACTAGTACGTGAGCTACGTGGAAATTCAGTCGAGCGAAGCTGAACAAAATAGATTTACTCTAGATATTTTCACAACATTTTGAACAGATACGCAAAGGCCCCTTCCACGGTTTGCTGGCAAATGTTTATTTCCGCAAAGCTGTAGCTAATTTGCATTTAGTCTTGTTGCTAATTTAGATAGCGTAGGTACCGGTATCAAGTATGTCAGAGATGTTGTTTTCACGTTATTTGTGTGAATGGAACTTTGCGTACGCTTTTCAGGAATTTGGCATAGAGTAGGAATCATACCACTAGGCCAATATGGTGGTATTGTCCTTAAGTTTTGGGGCGCAGCAGGTTGGCAGTTGATCCGATTAAAGATATCGGCTGGTCAATTTAAAACTGCCAGACCTCTCCACTTCCCATACACACCACTACCCTTCCTCCATCTCTTTCCACCTACTCAGGCTATGGCACATCCCACGCCTAACAGACCCCTCCCCCCGCTTCGTCTCCTCACCCATGGGGTGTCCAGCCTTACAGTTCATCATCCAGCCAGTGGTGAAATCATTATGCTCCGCTTTCCACTTCAGATTCCTAGCCCCGGATCTTTTATCTCACCCTCAGCAATCACTGGTTCCACCAATAATAACTACCATCCCTGTATCGTCTTGAAATCTCATATGACCGGGAATAGTTGGATTCTCGATCTTTCATCTGTTGTTCCTTCACCCAATTGTCTGATCCTGTCACCTTTATCGCTAGTTTGACGCAGGAGCAGAGAAAGCAGTTTATTCCGTTGCCATAGACCCCTGCTCTTGATACTCCAACTGAGTTTGGTGCTCCTCTTTCAATTCCAGGCTACTATCCGAGGAAGAAAACTTGGGTCACGACTGAGATCATCAAGGTTAATATGGGTGACAATGCGCCGGTGAGCTTTGTCGAGATCACCTATGCAAGCGTATACTGATTATTATTATCGCACTAGTATAAGGTTTTTAACCATCCAGCCATCATATCCTTTTCCGAGGTTGAGTGTCTCATCAAGTATTCCACTCTCCTCCGCGATGCTGGTGTGCCTTTTGTGTTCCCAGTTTCTAGCGGAATAGGACATTCTAGACATGGAAGATGCTGGTACCCGATCCGGAATGCCTACGGAAGGAAATAACGATGGAGGGACAAGTGAGAACACTGGAGGAATAAATGGGAACGCTCAAATAACTCAGCATATTTTTGATTATGACAGCGGTATTGGCTCTCACATCCGATTTCTCGCAACTTCCAACCTGATCATTGCAGATTCCCTTCCGGTCTTCTATGCTGTACAAGATGACGACGATGGCGACGACGATGGCGACGACGATGACGATGGCGACGACGATGACGATGGCGACGACGATGACGATGGCGACGATAGTTATCTGGAGCGCTACGATGTCGACGAGTGGTTGATGATGTTTGCGCCGAACAACCCGTACAATAAGGAAATGATGAAGCGTAGACAGCTTCAGCGCGAACAGGACCTCCATGCTTGGCTTAATTCTGTGAGATTTTGTGCCTAGGTGAAAATAAAAATGGCGTTTGGGTTTCTGAACATTCATGGCGCTGGGATAGATGCATGGTACCGAGATTTCGTGCCTGGGAAAAAAGCGTTTGGGTTCTGATTATTCTTATAAAGGACGCTAGATCGACAAACTGTACAACGCATTTTCTTAATCGCTCGAAACTACGCGCAAGGAGATTGTTACGAATGTGAAGTGGACGAAGTCTATTGTACTATCTAAGGGAGAAGCTCGGCCTTTATGTACATGAAGGCCTGGAACTCTATGGAAGTCTATGGAAGCTCACGATTGCAAATGCCAGTGGCGGTGGCGAGTGAAAACTCGTGGATGAGTCTACGACTGTGAGTCCGTAGCCTGTGAGTCAACTCGGTGATCTCAGTGTATCGGCGACTTCCTTTCAGGTCATATAGTAATAGAGATCTTTCCGCAGAGACACACCCTACCAAACCCGAAAATACAGGCTTTGTCATCCTCTGAGCCCTCTCAAGCAAACTAGACCCCCCATTCCCGTTTAGTGTCCATAGGATAATATATCCCGAAAGTTCGTCCTAGGACTCGAGCTCAGATCCATCTCACTATGGGACAAGATATCCCGGGATAACTCTTAGAGCCGGTCTCGAGACGCCTCTAGCAGTTTAATGCCCAAAGCTCCAAAGCCTTAGACGAAATGAGGGTTCCGGCGCAAAGGTAACACGGCAGAATGAACTCGGTCAGATGCTGTTAGCTAACAAACCACCATGAGCCATCATTCACGGAGTCCCGGGATACCTCGCCCCGTAGTTGCAGAAGTCTCGTCCTACCCGATATATCTCGTCCCGTGCGGCCGTGCCAAACACTATTCTATTCCATCTGTACGATTAAATCATAGCCATCCTCCCGTGGTATGATGGCAACGACATTATGATGGCGGACGAACAGATTCGTCACCCATAACGACTTGACTTGGAGAGTATTTATCCCAGCTTTGGTTTCCACAAGACGTTCGTCCGGCAAGGCATTAGATAAGTCATCTCTCTCCATCTGCCCATGACAGGATTGTGAGTTAACAGCGAATGCCGTCTTCAGTCAGCTCCCAAACCCGTCTCCAGCCCGCTCCCAGTCACACGAGATCCTGCATCTCCCAGTTACCCTAGATAGACCATCTCCAAGTGCGCCTCCAAGTACACCTCCAAATACACCTCCTGTCACTGTCTCTAAGTACGGTTGGTCACCATCTATAAGTGCGCTTGATCACCGTCCCCAAGTTCGCCCAATCACCAACTCCAAGTACACCTCCAATTGCATCCCAGCGCAGTCTCCAGTGCACCTAAGTATTGTATCTTTAAATGCCACCGAATGTACCGTAGACTTAGATAGACTTGGTTAGAGAATAGCTGTTATATTATCGTCTTTGTACGATATTTTGTATTTTTGGCCCCCAACCATTTCCATAATACGGTTGCTTTTTAAAAAAACTCGGACCGCCTCCGGTTCCTAGTCCCGAAACAACCGTGCACACGGTTGACGGTTGCAACCATTGTGAACACTAGCTTTGAGCAGGTAGAGCGTCTCTGGAACCTTGGTCTGCGTGCTCGCTTTTGTTGGATCGAGAGGAGTGAGAGCAACAAGCAGAGATGGACCGATGGGATAATGCCAATGACAACGGGAAACACCATCGACCATATTATCTCTGGCCGGAAGGGATGCTGCCGCGGACCTGGAGGCAGCAAGGGCTCGGGGAGCTGTCGCTCGTGCAGCCAGATCAACTCTGGCTCACGCCGACTTGAAAGACTCCACCTGGCAAGCTCAGACAGCCACTACAGCATAGAGGAACGGCCATAAGGAAATGAGAGTGCGTGGGACAAGTGTGTTTTGACTGCGAAAGCGGATATGCGATTGTGGTAAATACTGCCGGCTACTTCAATGCTGTGATCAGTGGTGGTGATAAATTCTCCACTGTTACGGTTTCCGAGTGGTTCAAAGGGCTACAGATTGTCACGATTACCAAGGAAGGATTGGGTTTAGCGGGTCCCGATGGCCCTTGTCTCGATCCGCTGCATATTGGTATCCCTTATATCTTTCTGAGGAATTCGGCGGTTATTGTAAAGTACATCACTCCGTGGAATACCTTTTGATATAGTAAACAAGTCAGAAGCCAACTGGAACTACCAGCATCGAAACCTGCTGAGATACCATCAAATGAAGCTGGATTCACTGCAGAGAACCGGATCTGCGTTATTTTCTCTAGGTGCTTTCTTCTAGGGTTACAGCAGATACTTCTTTCTTCACACGAACGAGAGGTTTCTTTGAGACCATGGTAAAGATTGGCGCAGATCCCCATGCCAACATCTTCGGGATTTGTTCCGCTATCTTGAAAACGCCCCCAGTACCCGTTCCAGCAAGGGCAAGGAACCAAACACTCTACTTAGCGTCTACCGCAAGATCCTCCAAGTTAGTACTACGGCGAATAAAAAGCTCTATATCTTCGGGGCGCTAAACAGAACTTACTGTACAGAGTGTACCAATGGCACCTTCTACAGTGATCTGGACATGCTTCGCCACCAGGTGGAGCAGCATTTAGGACCGCCACAGAAGAAGCACAGGCTGTGATTGTGATTAAAAGTTGCTTTGTAACATACTTGAGTGAACTCCATGACTGAGCCAATTTTACAATTAGCATCTGTATGATGAACCATAAGGATTATTGCGCACTAATCTTGAACAGCTCTAGTCTGATAGACATACAAACAACGCATACAGCAAAGTTCGTAAATGGTCTATCTCTACGTACAAAAGGAACAGGATTTAAGGATTATAACCCCAGGAATCAATGTTGCGCACCCTCTTGCGATGCATCACTCTACCTATATCGGTCATCAGAATTTCTGCGGACAAACGATCTACTCTAGTCTCGACTGTGATAGGTGCCTTGAGTTAATACCACGCGAGCTAGGTAGGTAGCGGTCTGTATGTCAAGTAGAGGCTTAGCTTGCATGTGCATCCTTATGTGCGCTCCACTGGCACATTTAGCAGTAAAAACTACAGCCAAGAACTTGGAGGTTTGCATTATTGTGATAACGGGCAACCGGCTTTAAGTCATCTCCTGTAAGCAATGGCTAGTTCGTAGATCTTTGTCGTGGGTTTTCAGTGGAAGTGGTGGCGACTCATAAGAACCGGTGACAAAGGCGGAAATCGAAGCATTGTCTTCCTCAACAATAAAGTGGGTGGGAGGTTAACTTTACCTTTAATTAAGTTGCAGGGCTGTTTAGTGTCGTGCATAAGCCTGCCGAGCTCGTTACACAGATAAGGACCCACCCCCACTAAATAATTGGCGTCCGTGCGTTTGGAGAAGTAGGAGGTGTTCCTACGAACCAAAATCACCATGCTTGTTACCTTGAGGATGCTATTACTCCGCTTTTCGCTCAATAGAACGGTACTTGTTTACTCCATCGTAATAACCTCGCCAGTTTCTCGTAGTTCGGAAACCTACTCCTCTGCGGGATAGATAGCAGAATCTCAACCGGGAACTTATGCTCGCCTAGGGGACGACGGGTAGCAGGAGTGGAGCTCCGCCATCTAGCCGGCCAGCCCGGGGGCGGAGGGGATTAAGGGGCTGTCATACTCTAAGTAGAGTGAATACAGTATGATTAAAACAAAAACAAAAAACTTATGCTCGCCTCGCCCTGCCTGGACTATCACAATAACCCGGGGGTGGTCACGTACTTGGAACCCGCAGCCGAATCACTCGATGCCTACAGATCAGATCACCGTTATGTTTCATGTCTTGCATAGCTGATAGTATGTTCAGGTTAGTAACGACTTCGCAAGTACTCTATTTCATCACACTATAAAGTAGACTCAATTTTCTCTATACCCGAGACCCAGTCTCCCAAAACCAAACATATGATGACACTTTATTCTTTATCCAGTTATTTCCTAACGACAGCCTCCAGCGCCTCATCCAGAATCTTCATTCCCTCCTCAATCACACTCTCCTCAATCACCAACGGCGGCACAAACCTTAGCGTATTCGTACCAGCAGTAATGATAAGCAATCCTCTCTCTCTGCACGCCTTAACAATCTCAGTAGGATCTCTATCTAACTGTGCCCCTAAAATCAAGCCCTTTCCACGAATCTCCTTGATTACCTCGGGATACTTCTCCCTCAGCGCCTCGAGGTGCTTGACGAAGCTCTTCCCTTTCTCCTCAACACCAGCAAGGAACTCAGGCTTCGAAATCCGCTCAAACACATAGTGTCCTACTCGCGACGCAAGGGGGTTTCCACCAAACGTTGTGCCGTGGTCACCGGTAACAATCTTCTCAGCCACAAACTCATTAACCATTGTTGCGCCGATCGGGAAGCCGTTGCCAAGGGCTTTGGCCATAGTTAGGATGTCCGGGTGCGCTTCCTTCGGGAGCAATTGGTGGGCCCAGAGCTTTCCGGTTCGGCCGAGTCCACACTTTGCATCCGTTATCAGCGTCTTGCTCTACAAGTGGGGAAGGGGGAATGAAACAAACCTGAATCTCGTCGTAGATTAATACCGCGCCAACATCGGTACACCTCTTCCTCAACTTCGTCAAAAACTCACCACTACCAGTCCATACTCCACCCTCACCCTGAATCGGCTCGACAATAACCCCGCAAGTCTCCTCAGTAACCAGCACATCAATCCCTTCCACATCATTAAACTTCCCATACCTAAACCCCGGCACCATCGGCCCAAACGGCTTTTGATACTTCTCATTGGGGGTAGCACTCAAACTCCCCATCGTCCGTCCATGAAAACTATTCTCAAAGCTGACGATTCCCACCTTCTTCTCCCCACCCACAACCTTCCCCACCTTCCTCGCAAACTTAATCGCAGCTTCATTTGCCTCCGAGCCGGAATTACAGATGAACACCTTGCTGGCGGTATGGAACCCTCCCATCTCAACCGTGCGTTCAACCAGAAGCTGGCTCAGCGCGCCGATCCACGGGTTGTGGTACAGATTACTGACATGGATCAGCTGCTTCGCCTGGTCGTAGATGAGGTTGCAAAGGTGCTCGTCATTGTGTCCAAGTGCGTTTACCGCAATGCCGGCGTTGAAATCAATGTATCGTCTGTTCTCAATGTCGTAGAGATAGCATCCGTCGCCTTTGGTGAATACCTGCGGAGGTCGCACGTATGTTGCCACCATGTACGGGAGGTGTTGGCTTACGAGGGCGGCGCTCTGGGAGTCGGCCGAGGGATCGAAGCCTGGGAGACGCGCTTCTTTCTGTAGTTACTTCGTGAGCAGGCGGGGCACGAAGGGTAAGATGTAGTTACTGTGAACTCGGCTTTCGCGGTAGGGGGGAGGTTGCTGGTTGATGATGCATTGCGACAGTGGGGAGAGCTAAAGTGGAGCTTTGAGGCGGAGGATGAGAAAAGCCTCTTGGATGAAAGTCGGAGGGCGGCCATTGATGGGTTTGCAGCAAAGTTTTGGAACTGAAGCTGGCTGGCGCAATTCAATTCAATGCACTATTGTCTGCAGGCAGAGGAGAAGGTAAGTCAATTGCCGCGGAGAAATTTTCGTCAAGCAAGCAGGTAGGATTTATTTTTTTCATATCACGAGATTGCATCGAGATAGCATAAGTTACTAAGATGGCGCCTATAATGACTCTTTATGGAAATAATGCGGCTGCAACTTGGCAAAATTTTTAAATTTTCAACATATACTCGTCAGTGCTTTGGGGCACCGATGTAAATGCTGACGCTGTTGCTGTTGCTGGTATGTACATCGTCCAGGTCCAAATCATTCCCCTCGGGTTCGTGGGTCCTGCTGGCGAGTACGTACAAATATTACGTAAGAATTCTTGTGTGACGAAAAAGTTGTGAGCTTCCCAAACATCTCACCCCCGGACATCAATACAACTCGGGTATCCACCCTCTCCGCCGCCATGTCCACAAAAGCTCTTTCACCGGCCGCAAACCTCCTGCGGCACTCCCGGCTGATGTCAATGCCGGCGCCGGTACCTCCTCCACCGACCTTCAGTATCAATGCTCCGCCAGCCTCACCGTACCCCACCCTCCAAGCCATCACTACTCCTCGATCCTCGGCCCACCGCGGCGATTGGGGTCTCAAACGTGGCCTCCCTCTCAAGGTCTCTCAAAAGGCCATGTACGTGCGCTACAAAGACATCGACACAATCGAGCATATGACGACTTTCGAATCGGCACACGACGACGTCTACACTGTGAAGAAATGGCAGGAGATGGATATTCCGCTCATCAAGGACTCAGGATTTGGAGAATATGATCTTGAGCCGCGGTCATATTTCCAGTACAAGTCCACGGTTTTCGACGACGAGGTCAACACCGAGAGCTACAAGTGGCGCTTCAAGGGTCCGTATGTTGCGGGTATGGTGGATAAGGATTTACGCGAGTACATCAAGAAGTCGATTCTGCCGCGCAGACAGGAGTTTCACGATTATGTCGTGAAGCGACAGAATATTGACCAGCTCCGACGCAAGTACGCGGAGACCGGCGATACGATCTCGCAGGAAGAGCTGGAAACGCAGGCGGTGGAGCTGGAGGAAAAGAAGGTCGATATCATGGCTCTGCGTGCAGACCCCTCGTATCTTGAGAAGCTCGTGATCGACTTTTTGGATATTCCCGTACAAAAGCCACATCGAACTCATACATCGGCTGGTCTGCATTATATCCGATCCAACGCTTTTGCCTACAACGACCCCGAAGCTGGGCCACAGCAGCAGAAGAAGGAGGTTCCGGGTCGTATTATGAATCACCATGGTGCATCGGGATCCTTGGTGGGTGTTGGTGGTATCATTGGCAAGTCCGCACGACGGATAAAGAATGATGATCGATTCGTGGTCAATAAGTACCGCCCACTAAAGGGAGCTTCTATCAATGCTGGCGGTAAGATCATGCTGGATGTGGAGCAGGTTGTCCATCAACCTGACTTTTATGGCCGAACGGGGGAAACGGGAGAACACATAACCTACTGGAGGAATCTGGCGGGTGAGAAGAGGAAGACGACTTTGAGTCAACAGCGCTCGGGTTCGGCACATACAGACGATATTTTGGCTTTGTTGCAGTTAAACTGGAGTCGTAGGCAGTAGGAAAGGGAGATGAATTTGTACAGTAGTTGGTGTGGGCCTTTTCTGTCTGTTTGACTGTCTGTCTATATTTTGTATCTTATGAAGCTAGAGGGGCGGGATGGATGGATTGCTGGCATTGGATCCATCACTCTATGTAGGCGATTGGATGCAGATTCATAGCCAACATTCGGCTCCAGGTGATGTTACGCACGGCAATGCGGGACCGTGGCTTGGCACGGGTGGGGAGCCCAAGAAGCTCACGCAACACCTCGTCTGCGTAACAAATAGATACCCAATTCCGCACGACAGCTCCATCCACCAGCTCCACCTCCGTGCCTATCAAATCCCACAACCATGGTACGCCACTTCTACTGACAGCTCCCATTGACGTTGTGCTAATTCCATCTCCCCTCTGCTGTAGCTGCTCCTCGAATACCACAACCTCCTCCTCAAATCCATCCTCACGGAGCGCTTCAACAGCCCCACCCACGCCTCAATCGACCAGGTCATCTCCGACTTTGACGGCGTAACCTTCCATGTCTCAACCCCCGAAACAAAAACCAAGATCCTCATCTCCATCAGCATAAAATGCTATAACGACCTGCTGCAGCACGGCGCACAAGCAGTGCTAGAGCGCGAGTACGGGGGCTACATCACTACTACCGAAGCAGGCTACGACTTTTCTCTGCTGATCGACCTAGAGAACCTCACCACCGATACTGGTCCGTCGCTCACCCACCTCTTACTCCTACCTCTTACCCCCACCTCTTACCCCCATCTCTTACTCCCACCAGCTAACATCCCACAGAAGCACGAGAGGACCTAATCCGCCGTGTGTCACTCCTCCGCCGCAACACCATGGCCGCCCCCTTCGAAAAGGCAATCGACACTCACCACGCCCTCGCCGAAGCTGCAAAGGATATCTCACCGGAGATGGCACCTTCCGCGACACAAAGCGAGGTCATGGTGATCCGCTACCGCGATGAGGAGGCAATGTACATCCAAGCCTCCCACGACCGTGTCACCGTCATCTTTTCCACCGTCTTCCGCGAAGAAACAGACCGTATCTTTGGAAAGGTCTTCCTCTCTGAGTTTGTCGATGCCCGTCGCCGCGCAATCCAGAATGCGCCCCAGGTGCTGTACAGAAACGACCCGCCGCTCGAGATCCGTGGGGTTCCGGGCGTGGGCGATGTTCATGGTGATGTCGGGTACATCACGTTCGTGCTCTTCCCGAGGCATCTGACACGTCAGAGAAGGGAGGAGAGTATCTCTCATATACAAACTTTTAGGGATTACTTTCATTATCATATCAAGGCGGCTAAGGTGAGATTCTGTGATGGTACCAGTTGGGGAGGGATACGGTTTATGGCTAATTGGGGTAGGCATATATGCACTCTAGAATGCGCAGGAGAGTTGCCGATTTCTTGAAGGTGCTTAATCGTGCGAAACCTGAGGCGGAAGAAGGAGAGAAGAAGGAGAGGAAGACGGCTACGGGGAGGAGCTTTCGGGTTCAGGGTTGAGGATGACACGTGCTTGGTTTGGAGGGGTGTTTTAGACAGTGTGCGTTGTATAACATCATCAACCAGTGTGGGAACGTTTATACGGCGGTTGTGGTGGGTTCTGATTCAAAAAGATATGTGAGATGAGGTGAGAGGCTACCTGAGGATATCGATAATGAGAATTGTCATTTCGACTATTTTATCGTTTGCGACATTGCTCTACGGTGATTTGAATAGTTTGCTATCATACACCACCATACGCCAAAACATGGTTCATTCCAATTCTATAAGAGATAATTGAGGAACTTGGAACCTACTCTAGAAGAAGGTATCACCGGTGGGGCCCTATTCCCCCCAGAACCCCGGATGAAGAACCCAAGGATGTAAATGGAAAAAAAATACGCAACAACCTGACAACGCCTTTTCGCAAGCCCAGACTAGAACACACGGCCAGCAGTCTGCGAGCAAGAGGACGCGGGAAAACTATATTCCCTATTCCTAGTCAGGCTGCCCCAACGCAACATACCGATATATTTCTTTCATCAGCCTCGGCGCCCTACGCCCATCCATTACCAGCACCGTACGGCGTTGCTTGCCCAAAACCCCCACCAGCTCCATACGGAGTCCTTCCATCGGCCACTCCTGCACTACCTCCATACGGCGTTTCGTATCCTCCACCACCACCCATACCTCCCATGGCATAATCTCCCTGCCCAGGGCTTCTCATGCCACTATCATCGCCCTCCTCCCGGAACGTCTTGATCACCGCTGCCAGCTTCTCCTGCAGGTACTTGATACCCTGCTGCATGATCTCGTCGGGCGGCATGGAGCCCACGCTTTCAATATCCATGAAGAACCGCTGGGGCTGCGCATCATAATTGAAAGGCTCGCCTTCAAGTGGGGGGTCCTCCCACGACGCAAACTTCGATTTCGGCCTACCCTTCGTCAGCCCTCGCCTCCCCTACCTACCTACCTCCAACACGGGGGTAACAAACCATTCGTCCTTCGCATCGATTTCATACCAGTAGTCGATATGTCTCAGTCTATTGTGTGGATCATACTCGAACCCCACCGCCGCGACGGGTGACCATTTGGCATGTTCCTTCGCGATCCCCTTCTTCGCAATACACTTCAACTTGAGCTCCTGGTTCTTCCGCAGCTTCGCAATGATACTCCCCTGACCGTCTGGGTCCGTGATGACCGGCGACCCCAGGTGCGCCCCCTCCGCCACCGCAAGATCCCGCGCGTAAACGGTCATAGGATTGTCGCTTGTGCACCGCGCGTTGAGCGTCAGTGTCACAGAACACCGCTCGCAGTACTGGTCGCACACGCAGTCGCGCGTGTAGATTAGTTTGTCGTCGATGTTGGTGCTGTCTAGTGGGACGAGACCCAGCCGGTGCGACAGGAATTCGTCGGGGATCACGGAGGTGTTGGTTTCGATTTCGACGAGGTCGATGGCTACGGGGGGGTTAGTGGGAGACGGGGGGAGGAGGAGGGAAGGTACCGATCGTCGGGATCTCGCCGAGCATTACGCGTCGCCAGGAATTGGCGAAGGCTAGGTCGCAGTTGGAGAGGGCTACTTGCGCATGTTTGGAGTCCGCTTCTTTGATCGTGATTTGAGCTAGGTATGTTAGTGACGGATGTCGTGGGCGAATGCCGGGGGCTTACGGCCGCGGTCGTTGCCGTAGATTTGGTCGTATTCGTCCATGGCGGCAGCGGTGGTTTTTGAAGGTGGGGAGGGGTAGTGGTGGTGGGTAGTTATGTGTGGTTGACGTTGGTGATGTGTGGCGGGAGCTGCGGGTTGAGTTCTCCATTGAAGGTGCGGCGTTAAACGAGGCTGACACTAGTTAGGGGTCATTTGGCGTCACTCGCTAGAGTACAGTACTTACTAAATGCAAGTTAGCTACAACAGCGTCGAAGCTTTACGGACAGGAGGTCAGCGTACTTTATAAAGACTGAATTCCTCAAATATATACGATGGTTCCAAGTAATTATGCATACATTGCTTATCTTGTGTTCGCAATACTAGCCAAAGAGCATCACTGTGGAATGGCGCCCGAAGGCAGCTCGATGACCCTCACACCTTACTCTAATCGAGGAGAACAACATAACATATCGAAAGGAAGGAAGAACTCTGAAAATTATTTGCGAAGAATTACTAACTGCCTGGATTTGTAAATTGATACTGCGTGGAAGTTGTTCACCATTCATAGTATTTGTATACAACGTCTGCACTCCCTGCTCAACCGTACTTTTGTATAATGACGTTCCTGAAGTCTCCTTTCTCGATTCCGCGATCCAGGTGAGGAAGTATATTATCTTTGCAGGTTTTGTCACCAGATTTCGAATAGCTTCGTCAGGATCTTCTTCCAACTTCATTACGTGGAAGTATGCCTCGAAATAATACGGATTATGTCGAGTCAGGTCTTAAAATTAATAAATCCCCAGCGCTATTTCATGCATTATCTGCTACAACCATTGATTTGAGTATTTCATACTTGTCATCACAATGTTTAGTATGCTGCTTGACTGGGAGCCTTACTAGTAGGAGCAGGACGGCCCTTATTGCTCCAGCTGACTTAATTCTGGGATTCGGGATATAGTATGAAATTTGAGATTGAAAACCTCTTCAACCATAAGAGCGCTACTTTGGCTACTGCTCAAACCGCCGAAGCTGATTGGGAGAGTACGGGTATGTATGCCGGCCCTCCATTCGGTAACCTCGACGAGGACCCCCAGGTCTTGTAGAGATATCTCGATGAGAGAGGCATTAAAACCTCCCTTGCGCTCTTCGTCCCCGATTACATTGACTTTAAAGAGACTTGAACATCAGGGGGTTTGTTTCGGCTTAACCAGGGGTTTGGGGTTTCAGTCTTTTTCATCTCCTTCCCCAGCCGACTGTAGAACATTTCTTTCACGTTCTCATGTTTTATGAAGATAGTTTCTATCACCGCGCTCTCTTTCCGAAGTGCGGTAGGAGTTCAGTTAATCAGGTAGACAGTCCTATCTATGTACAATACCACAAACAAAAAGTTTTACCTTGACATAATTCAATCAACAATCACGTTTCGAGGCCACCTCTACTTCCTACCCCCCTTCGCAGACCCTCACCAAGTACCCCCCAATCCAAGCCCCCCACTTCGCCTCTTGCCGCAGCCTTCCTAGTCCCTTTAAGTGCCTCCTCCACTCGACCCTGATGCATCTGCCACACCATCAATGTATCCCTCGCAACTTCCAAACCACTTCCTTTTAGTGCCTCCACAAAAATATGTTTCTCTTCCTCTTCAAATGGTAGATTCAACAACTTCAGCGCATTTACTGCCGGGTTTACGGTGATGCAATATGAAATCAACTTCTTTAGAAACGGCGCCTTCAGATACCCCGGCACTCCCGTTCGTGCATATAGGAATGCGCCTTCGGGACTCAGCTCCATCTGCGCGGTAAAGTATATTTCTACTGATTCCGATGACTCCAGCTCAGGCTGCACACAAGTCATAAATGTTGCAACCATTGAGGCGCTACCATGTTTGTACAGTGTTTTAATGATCTTTTCCGGAATGGGCGGTGTGATGGCGGGTGAAGTAAGGTGTTGTAACGCATCGTTGAGAGATAGTGTGTCGAGGCAGTGTAGCGCTGTTATTAGGTCAATGAAGTTGTGGGGAAGGTGAACGCGACTGGCGAAGTCGGAAGCGGCGCGGCGAGATGGTAAGTCAAGGAGGAGGTAGTAAATTAGAGAGTGTTTTTTGAGGGAATCAAGGTGCTGTGAGGTTGTGATGAGGTTGAAAAGGGCTTTGAGGGTGGCGATCGATCTGGGTGGGTAGTGTGAAGTAACTGCGACAAGTGTTAGCAGTTGAACAGCGGAAGGGAACGGCATCGTGTGGGCGCGCACCATCTTTGAGCTTCGCAAATGATATCAACAGGTTGTCGAAGAACAGCTCGTTATCAAGGAGAGTGCGGTTGGCCTGAATCTTGTCGACTATTATTCGTGAATAGGGGTTTTTGTTGTCTGCTGGAAATACTGTGCGGAAGTCGAGTTCTTCGGCAATGTCCATGATTGGGTGCCGGTCAGTTATGATAACTGCCTAGTAGCGAAGATGATGTGGTGAGGGGTTGTTTGTAGATGGGATGGGTTGTTGAGGAGTGCTGTAGGTAAAGTTTGATGTTACTGAGTTGGAGAGCATTTGCATGAAAACGCGCCAAACAGACGCCAGAACCCCTGCGGCTAGAATAGCACCTCCAACATACACCCCACAACGCACGCATATCTCTAATTCTCAATCCAAGTCAATCATTCGGCCATCCACAGTAAAATTTGCAGTCTACGTTACATTTACGATTTCGAATCGGCCCCTGCCCACTAATTACTGTGCTCAGCGCAAAGGCAGGTTACGATGACGACCGTCTGCAGGTTCTTTCAGCAAGGCAACTGCCATTACGGAAGCCAGTGCAAGTTCCTGCACCCAGGACAGCAAACAAGAGGAGGGAATGGTGGATCGGGACTTGGATCGGCGGTTACAACAGCGCAACCTAAAACTGATAAGTACGTGCGAATAGCAAGCAACAATGCAGCTGTGAAGTGTAGTCGACACGAAACGTGTTTGGCTGCTTCTGCAGTACTACAAATGCATCCATCTCCCGTTGTGCTTCACGGCTCCTTGCTGCATCTTCTGCTTAAAGCTCATACTTCCCCACTCCTCCACCCCTGAGCCTTTTGTGTCCGATGAGCAACAATTGCTGACACGATGACAAGCTACCTCGCCGCAACCACAGAAAATCTCAGTGTAGATCTTACTGAGAAGCCCATGTGGATCCTGTCTTCCTATGGACCCGGCAAGAACCCCCCATGTCAGCTTATCGATGGTAAAGATGTTTCGTTCGAGGAAGCACGAGTGATGGCATATCAGTGTCAAGAAGAAGGGAATTTCGTGGTATATGTATGCCTAGGGCCGTGTCTGGATATAGTACAGGAACTTACTCGCGCTATCCCTAGGAGCAAAAATGGATGCAACTCAATATTGAGGCCGAAAATCAGATGAGAAACATCATGGACAATCTTCCCGGTGCTATCAACTTCATGGCGAAAGCTCAGGAGAATAGGGCCAATGTCTATAGATATAAGCAGCCGAATAGCGATATTAACGATTCTTCGTCGGCATTTGCACAGGTATGTTGCCCCGATCTTGGTGTTAGCCCCAAGACACTGACTTCTGCCATGTGTAGCCTCAACAACAGAATGGCAACCCATTCGGGGCACCTACTCCAGCGGCTCAGCCGAATCCGTTCGGGCAGCCATCTTTCGGACAGGCAAGCCAGCCGGCATCTGCATTTGCTACTCCTTCACCATTTGCTGCTGCTGCCCCAGCCTCGCAGCCTACACAGCCTACATTTGGACAGCCGACGTTTGGGCAGACCTCCACACCTCAGAGCGCCTTCGGCAAACCGGCGCAACCAGCCTTTGGACAACCAGCTTTTAGCCAGACATCGACTGCACAGAGCGCATTTGGAAAGCCGGCGTTCGGGCAGCCAGCCTTTGGACAGACTGCATTCGCCCAACCGCAGCAACTACAGCAGCAGCAACAACAGCAGCAACAGCAGCAACAGCAGAGCGCATTTGGGGCTGGTAGCGCGTTTGGGGGAGCTCAGTCAAAGCCGGCCTTCGGACAGACAGCGTTCGGACAACCCACATTTGGACAGACAGCTTCACTAGGCGCCAATGCTCCAAGTCCCTTCGTCACAGCGGCTGCGCAGGCCCAGCCACAGCCCGCCGTTAGCCCATTTGGGGGTTTCTCTCAATCACAGCAGCAAGGCGGGGCTGCAAACACAAATCCATTTGTACAACCGTCACAGACGCAAAATAATGCTTCACCATTTAGTCAAGCAAACCCCTTCCAACAATCACAACAAATACAGCCAGCAGCTACAAATCCATTTAGCCAGACCGGCTCCGTTGCTCCCCAACAACCAACTGTTACAAGCCCGTTTAACAATCCAGCTCAGCACCCGCAGCAAAGTACGCCGTCTTCATTCAGTAACGTGAATGTATTTCAGAACGCGCAGCAGCCTCAGCCTCAGCCTCAGCCACCGGCAACAGCTAGTAGCTCGAACCCGAGCGGTCAATCAGCGACACTTGGCCGAAAAGAGGGAAAATGGGATGATCCTGTGGTTGAGTACACACAACAGGAGCTTGAGGCATTTAGGGCGCCAGCGTTTACTATGGGGATGATTCCAGTTGTAGCGCCACCGAGGGAACTATGTATTTAGGCAGGCCGTAGATGTGGTGTACGTATACGTTATGCAGATAACATGAAGTAGGTATTATGATATTATTGGTGTTTTGGCATTGATCGTTTTGTTATTCTTCTAATTGAAATTCTTACAAAGCAATATCATTCCATTCGAGTGTTTCTTCCATTCTGTGTGCATTGGATGTCTGTTATTTACCTCCGCCGTGGTTCTCAAATGTCATAATTTTAAGTACTTAGTGTTGGTAGTCCATCCTAAATACCCTACGTAGAGTAACTCTGCCCTGATAATATCGAGTCCATTTCCAGACACTTAGCACCCGAAATCAATACCCTGTGCTTTATTTGGGCTCTATGTTTTTCTTCTCCAAATACCTTCGTTGCAATAACGGTACACGATGCATAGACGTCGCTAGTTTTACACAGATCAGCAAGTAATAACTTTGATGGGTGAGAGCATGTAGTATTTAGTACCACTGAACTTATCCACTTCTCAGCTTTGGTTTCGACCCTTACTCGCCCCAAACAGGGTGGATTTGATGAAGCTGTGGAGATTTATGAAAGCGGGCTCACTCCCCCCGCTCCACCGCTGATAAGATAAGATTGTCACGTGCTGAACCCAGATATCGGCAACATGAGTATATCTCCGCCGCATGACACCCCGCCATGGTACCGGGAACCATGCATAAGCGAAGCCAAGACAGCTCACATGGCTGCGGCTCCATAAGACTTTTGTTTGTTGTTTTACTCTATCTAGAGTATGACAGTGCCCGATTCCCCACCCTCTACCCTTGAGGCTCCGTGAGGCTCACAGTAAGGTTTAAACACCCCTCCATCCTCTTTCTCCACCACTTCTGCTCATTCCTTCATCACCTCAATTCTTGCCTTCGTTTAATCTCTTCTTACCCGCACCCACTTCTCCAAGATGGCCCTCATCTCAACACTTCATACTACCTTCCTTGCCACCTCCGCCCTCCGTCGCGGTTCTCGTCATGCTGCAACCTATACCACTGCCTTCTAAGCCAACTCTACCTCCGTCCTGCTATCAGTCACGCTTTGGTCTTTATCCCACAGACTGTCGTTAATCTTAACACGCTTCCCAAATTTAAGCCCTTCAATAGCTCCATTATCCTGTGGCAGCTGATCGCGTTCCACGAATCTGCTCACGTGAGTATCGTGCCCGAGGACCCGTTTAGGAGGTTCGGTGGCGAGTCCAGCGAGCATCAGCATATCGACGCAAACGAGCAGCAGCAGGCGTCAAGCAGCGAAAAGGACCACAAAACCTCTCCTTGCGGACAGGATATTAAGTATGAATTTCAGGAGCAGCATACCCTGTATAAGTTCGCTGAGTCGATGCCAGACATGGAGATACTTTCATTCTCTTCGTCTGGATAACATCCTGCTAATATCTCGAAAGGTAAGTTGGACTGTTTGACCGACACCGTCACAGGTTTTTCGGAGATGAAGACTACCTTAAAGTACTATCTGTGGATCATCGGCATGTTTTATACTCTTCTTATTGGCAGTGTTTAGTGTTGCACACAAGACGAGACGAGACGTCTCGTCTCGTTGGCAAGTGGGCTCAGGGTCTCGAGACTTTTGAGTGATCAAGCTCGAGCGTATGTTTGTTTTAATCATACTGCATTCACTCTATCTATAGTATGACAGGGCCGCTTCCCCTCCCCCTCCGGGTGGCTGGCTAGGTGGGGGAGATCCCCTCCCACTACCCTTCTTCCCCTATGCCCAAGTGGCGGTTGGTGGTAGCGGTGAATTGGACAAAATTGTTGACTATCTAACAAGCCACAATAACTTCAATGACAATCCTTGAGGCCGTTTATAACCTCTAACCCTTTCTAACGATCACTGAAGCTACTAAAAATTTCCCAAGTTACCATAAATTATAAGCACCAGAGTGAAGATATACACCGCTAGTACTCCCTCGATTAGGTTTCGTCATCATATATCACTTACGAGGTCGCGATACATCTCGAGACTACTCAAACATGCGCTCGAGACATCTCGTCTCGTGGCACCCCCCAAGCTCGGCTGGCTCGAGCTGGCTCGTCTTGTGTGCAACACTAGTAGCTACAGATACAGGATATAGGATTGGTGTGATGTGTTGCCCTGAGTAATATGCATACGACTTAGGTAACAGATTGGTCTCATCAATGTCTCAGATTTGAATAGATTAGTGATTCCTATGCACCCAAGACATCCCATGCTGTGGTATTTTGAACTTCCGTGCTTCGTAGACCTTGAACTTTCCCACTAAGTTATACTACATCCATTCCAATGAGGCCTACTCGCTGCTGGAATTTAGTACCAAGAAATTCAGGCGATAAAACTTGCTTAAAATGGTAGAGGGGCGTTTGAGAAGGCTTGTATAATTTTTACCGAGAAGGAAATGCGTCTGCCCGACAAGTAGTTTGTTGAACACGGATCTACAATGCTCCAAACCCAAACTCGTTCCAATCGGTAGCTTTGCATGAAGTGATAAGTACCCGACGTTCTAAACAACCTTTAGCACCTGTCACACTTGCTGTACCAGGCGTTGGGCAACAAGCATCACCGGTCATCGGCTGCTCTAGCCCCGGTGTTTAGGGGGTCATTTGAGTTGGTTCGCTGACCAGAGGTTTGATCGTATGTCATTCTGGTACTATACTAAGACAGTGTTTCCGGCGCTCGTTTGCTAATTTTTTCTGCGCGGTCTTCCTCTCCCCTTTGCTCTGGGTCCTTACAAACACGTTCATGCTTATGCTCATGTCTCCTAACTCTTCATGTTCTACAAACTCCATTTTCTCCTGATAATAATGTACCCCGTCCCCCGAGGTTGCCTGCCTCCTACAGCTTACAGTCCGGATAATATACTTAATTGTGTCAGCGAAGCATTCTGTATCTGCTGGATGCATATAAATCCACTGGAGCCCCACGCTCTATGCAGACCGGGAGAGTAGCTGAGGGTGAGCATCGGAGAAATCAAAGCCTAAGATTTATAGAGTAGTAAGCTTCAGGAAGTAGTAGGGAGGTTTTGCTATAGTTCTTAAACCACGAACTTTTACTATCTCTACAGCAGCCGCAAGGGTTATGAGGCCACCAGTATATTTTGGGATTGGTTTGGTGCGGCAAGTACTTTAACAAAACTTCTTCAGTAAGAATTTCTGAATTTTTCTTAAAGCCCGGTATTACATTTTTCTTTTGTTTACTGTGATCATGACCACCATCTCTCTCCTGCCGGCAGTTATGGCACCACCACCACTACCTCCTCCTAAGTCCAACAGCCAAACAACATACTAAGGCCGAAAAACTCGAAATTATTGGTTTTGTATCCTGTATGAGACAGAGTACTCGGTTACTAGGGGGTGTGGAGCATTCCGGAATAAGATATCTGCTCTTGGAAGCCAGCAACCCTAGAAACCAGTGAAAAACCCGGCACAGATGACCAAAAAAATGCTTGTTGAGTATACTGCTCTGATGGCATCTCGGCGGGCCGAGACCGGTACTGCACAACAGGATGGTGAGTATGAACAAGCAATGCAAAGTTGGAATGATTGTGTTGATTCGGTAGCTACCTCTTCCTAGTCTGAAATTCTTATGACACTTTTAACACTATATAGAGTGATAGACGGGGTGTATCAACACCAGGCGCAATGGCAGCTGCTGCAGATGACGCAGACCGAGTTCGCACTGAAGTTCACCACAATAATCTACTCTCGACGATGTCAAACAAACGCGAGTCCCAAGAAGTCCATGCTGCTATTCAGGAACACGAAGCAGAAGCACAGGGTAATAAGGACGAGCAGGAGGGCTTAGGTATTCAAGGACATGCGGGTTCCAAAGCAAAGGCTTGAGAACAGAAAGTGCAGAATGTTCGTGATAAGAGGCGCAAGCTAAGAGAGCGGGGGGAGAAAATAGAAAAGGATTTGGCTACAGAGACTGTGGGATTGACTAGAATCTTTGAAAGGGTTGCGGATAGCTTGCTTGGGATGAGGAAGTTGTATCTGTAGACACTGCATTAGGAGAGGAAGTCACTGGGCGCTTAGAAAAATTATAAGAGACAGGATACTACGAAGAAGGTTATAGAAGACATTCAGCTCAACACGAGTACTATTCTAGCTCTATTAAGGGACTGTATTCCCATCTAAATATATGTTCTACCCCACCGACCAAGTTTCCCACCCACCAAGTAAATCGTGATATTACTATTTCCATAAGTTCCCAACCAATTCATACATTGAAATTTTCTGGAGAGCTTCTCGATAGCATCAAAACGCACATCTGCAAGTATGAGTCAGTAAACAGAAGGTTTGGTGCTGCCACTGTAGCTGTTTCTCCTAACCCGCATTTGAGACCGTGATAGCGATTGTAGCTACACAACACTTGATGTGTTTTGAAACAAATTTCAGGAGCACATCACTAATAGCTAAAAAATAGTGACTAATTATCCTCAAGCCGTATATTGCTTGCGGTTGTAGTAATTAGGTGTTTACTTGGTGAGTAGGATATGTCTCCTTGGCCAAGGAGACAACTTGGTCGGTGGGTAGAACATATATTTACACTTACAAGTAAAGATACTCCTCAACCGAAGGAGGATACATTTGGAATTTCTCTAATGTCTGATTTCCACCACTATCCTCTTACCCGACATCACCACATTGGCTGCTTCCTCCATCGGGGTCAAGGAGTTATTCACACCACCCTTGAGCAGTATTCCCAACGGGTCTGCCTGCATATGCATATTCAACTCCATGCAGGCCCAACAATGGAAAGCCGTCATAATGGTTGCAGATGCTGGCTGGGCATCCTATTTCGAGTGTAGCTAAAGTCATATAAGCTAAGTAAGAACACGAAGGTTGCAGCTGCGGTAAAAGAAGGAAGAAAGAATAAATTTTGTTATATAACACAAGTTTTCCCATGATTAGGATATTCTTTGGGTAGCAATGACGCCAGTACACTCTAGCATTTGCATGATTGCCCCAGCACACTATTCCTTTAGTCAAAATGTTCTTTCGTGTCTCCTGATTGTCTCAGCATACCTAGTAATGATATAGTGGCTCTAGGATTCTTTCTGCTCAACAGACACTTGTCACCTAAATCACTCGACCAGGTGGCGCCTGTGGGCCGGCCCTAAATATGTGAAGCCACCAAACTCAAAAATACGGGCTGTCGTCCTCAAAACCTTCTCAAGCAACTAGATCACCCATCCCCGCTTATTTTTGTCTATAGAAAAACATATCTCGAAGCTTTGTTCTGGGACTCGATCTCAGGACCATCTCTACCACGAGATAAGATATCCCAAGATATTCTTGGAGCCGGTCTCGTGACTGTTGCATATCCGGTGGTGGCGAAGGTGGCAAAAGGCCGCGTAACAGTCTTATACTATATATCTCGAGTCTTTCTTCCCTTCATATCGTAACAGTGACGTCCCTGAACGTTTCGAGTGACATCTTATGATCCCAAGAATATTGGGGATTTTATGTACAGGGAGGGGATTAGGAATACGACCCACTGGCGAACTGCGCTGTAGGTTAGATCGCGCAACCCCGAGATATCTCATCTATACATTTATGGTCTGGACAAAGTTTACTTCTTGCTCAGTCTCCTCGCCAACTCTCACATGGATAAACCCATTATCGCACCCCTCTCCCAGCCATTTCTGTGCCCTGGATCTGCCGGATCCTAGCAAAGATCTAGTCGGCAGTAGATCACCGCTTCCCAATAACGGTAACTATCCTCGGCATCAATGATGATTTCCTAACTCCGCCGCTCCCCCGAAAGATAAAGAGGATCGCGCCCCACCTCCGCAAAGCTAACTGAGCGCTCTAGCAGCTACTTTGCGCTTACAGCCGGGTTTCCCACAGTGTAATGTCCTCTTAAGAATCCTGCGTCACTTGAGTCTCTGCCCACCTCACTGGATGACTCAAGGATTTTAGCTTCTTATTGCTCGAGCGTCAGGGTGACGTTCTGGTTGGCGGCGATGAGAACACGCAGGAACGACAGCGACTTGGTGTCTGCGGTTCGAATTCCCTCTGCTGTCAGCTCATCATGGAGCTTGTTGGACTGATTCGTAGAGAGTCTCCCCGCCCACTCCCCACTCTGGCAGCTTATATCCGAAACCTCCGAGGTCTGGAGGAAATGAAGCTCCGATGCAATACGGCGGAATGACGTCAGCCAGACGCTCTTGGCGGACAAAACCGGCCATGAGCCATCACTCACTGGGTCCTGCGATATTCCGTGGCTTCTCAAAAATCATCCCATCTCTAGTGTCTTGTGCAAACTCGCCCACTGATTCGACGAAGCTAGCTTATAGTTTGGGGAATCGATTGGGCGAGGAAATATCAAGAAAAGAACATTTGACTGGATAATGACGAGTTCATGCATGGCTTGGCGTGGAAGCCGCATTGAATCCACACAACAAGGAGGATGTCAGGCCATGTACGCGCAGGCGCGCAAGTTGCATTCGCTGTCGACCTCAGTGTCCTGATATCCAACAAAGAATAAATATTCTTCAGCTTCCTTCTCCGTACATACCGAGTGCGTTTGCTCGAAAGTAACCAGAATCTAGCTAGCAATCTCCTTTGCATAGGTAGTCCAACAATAGCATCAGTTCATCATTCGACCACCTCGTCAAGGGGTAGATACGGATATCCGTTGCGCACACCGTGCCGTACTCTAGACCATTGTCACACGAAATCCCGTCGCTGTAACCGCCTGTACACTGCTGACTGCGTACCTCAACATGCCGCAGCCATGCCCGCGTGCTCGTCCTCGTGCAATGTATGACTGGAATGATCACTCAATTCGTTGCAATGATTCACAAGCGAACGCAGTGAGAAATGTCAGATGCTTAGCAAAAAATTCTCTGTTCATTTGCCTCACATTCCACCTGTCAATGTTACATACAGTATACAACCTTTCCCGTCGGCTACAATACAAAATATTTTTTGAAACCCCCCGTTTGAGCTAGAAAAAAAGCTCTCCAACACGTAACTCCGAAGAAAATAACATGGTAGTAACCCCGTGCCGCCCAAAGTAGATGAGAAGGAAGGACAAACGAAATATAACCAGCCAACGACGCCAATAAAAGAGCAATACTATATACCACCCAAGATATTAAGCTCGAACACAAAAGCAAAAAAACGCCATTCCCACCGTTAAACGGATAAAAAACAAGACCCTTATATACCGAATTTTAATAAAAAAAAGCATTCATTTGTACAAATCTCCACATGAATATGATACACCCTGTTTTTCCCGCATGCTCTACCAGCCAGCAGCGTGGTACTCATACTGCCCTTCGTCAAAGGGGTTGTTCCAAGAGTTGTTTTTGGAAGTGTGCCCTTTGCCTCGGAGTTGAGGATATTCCACTAGCCTCGTGACATCGGCGGCGGTGTGTCTGCGCTTGAGATGCGCCGATGCGGTCGTGTTCTTCTGCTGCCTCTCCCACAACAAGTGCTTTCGCAACGACTCGGTGAGTTCGGTAGCAAGCATATTTCGTCGGGTCGTTCGTGGAGACAACGCGAGAGGTTGAGCAGTGTTGCTTCGTCGGATGGGCTTTGAGCCAGGGAACTCGTGCTCCTCTTTGATAGATACATTGAGCGGGGGTTCTCTTGGTGAATTGGTTCGCCGCAAGGCCGGTGTCGATCGTGAAGCGGCGGCTTGTAGTTGAGCTGCCCGTTGAGGTTCGTGAAGCATAGTGGAGAGGAGGGATCGCCGTGAGGCTAATAGCTCGGGACGGCTCTCTACCCTTTTAAACATTACATCCTCATCGTAGCTCGAATGCTCGCTCTCTGAAGACGACTCCCACTCTTCAAGGTCATCATCGTCAATGGCGCTCTCCGAAACCACATCATCGTCCGAAGAGTCATCGTCGTAACCGTGCCGGGTTGTGACCTCCTGTCTAAATGAAGTCCTCTTGTCCTCCCTCGAGTGTTTGCTGTTTCTGAAAGCATGGTATGAATCTTCGAGATTGTCATCTGACGATGACGACGATCCAATGAAGAAAACGGGCTTTCTTCTCTGAGATGGTACTGGAGCGGGTTTTACTGGTGACGGGGCGGTCGAGGCGGTAATATTTGTTGTTGATCGATATGACGATGAGATGCGGCTGGGGGAGAAGCCTCGAACAACACTGTGAGTGCTTCTGGGTTCCGAGCCTTCTTCTGCGCTTTTCGAAAGAGTGGCCATAGCTGCGGGGACGCGTTCGGTGGGCATAGATGCTGCTTTTCTCTGCATTTGATCTCGTTGAGACTTCCACTCCTCAGCTTCGGACTTGTTGCGGTCTATATCCTCCATAATCTTTGCCAGGTTGACTGGTGTCATGTGCTTCTCTTTACCTCGGTACCGGTCGGAAGAGGAATCACTCCTGATAATGCAAGGCCTTTTGCTCTCAATTCCGACTGCGTCCGATCGTTGCACGGGAAGTTCGTCTTCGGAAGGGGCTGAGTCGACACTCGATGACAGCTGTGGTAGGTCGGGGTAAGTGTCGCTTTCCTGTCGCTTGGGCTTCTTTATTGATATTGGTTCTTGGGCAGCGGGAGCCTGGTGGTCGCAGCAGAAGGTTTCCCTGTTCCACAACCTCCAACTCAGGTTTTCCAGCCGACGACCATTTTCAAGTGATTCTGCACACTTTGAAAATACTTTATTGAATCCATAATGATTAGCCTCGGATGTTGATGGTATGCTTTTTGGATAGGTGACTACTAACTGGTCCACATGCTGAAGAGATTGTCCACATTGCTTGGGTCGACACCGGCGACACGGTTCATGTCGACAGCGATAATAGGGCTATTTAGCCGCGAAGGCATCTTGTAGAAGTCGATCACTTGATGCCGGACGAGGCAACGAGGGCTAAGCTATATGAGAAGGATGAAATCCAGCCGGTTTGGTTTGTTGACGTTTTGTTGTTAGGAATTCGACTTTCAGGATTGGGTATATTAAAGTTAAATGGGCGAGAGGCAATGGATGTGGTATAGATATACACGGTGTCGTCGTCGGATCGGATGTATGTATGGTGCTCGGATGTATGTACTGATGTGATGGTGAGCGAAGAGGGTTGCAATTTGGGTTTGTTGACGAGCACCAGAAATATTCAAAGGGCTTAAAGGTTGGCTGGCTGGCTGGCTGAAGGAAAAGACGCAGAATCAAGGTTGAGAAGTGTGGAGAAACCGAGGAACGGATATGTGCGGGCGGACGAGGGGTATATCTATAGGCTTTGCGGATGCGGGTGGAGGGAGGAGGATAATCTTCCAGATGGCCTGTCGGCAGTCTTGGGCAGCCGGGAGATTTGGGGGCCGGGGTGTTCAGGCAAGTCGGAAACTAGAAAACAAAGACTGGGGATCGGGTTGGTGGAATTATCGATGGGATGTCGATACTGGAGCCGAACTCTCACGCCGCTCACGTTCATGCTGTCGTCTCCTTACATTTTGTGGGGGTTGAACTGCATTGATGGCTGGATGGCGCTGATGATGGCTGACTGTTCCCCATTTCCCCATGGCCCTTCGAAATCTCACACAAATATCAATCAGATCACAACACCCACTACCTCGCCTCGCCTCAAACGACCAGCCTGTCGCTATTTTGTTGTTCTTTTTTGTGGGGGTATTTGTTACTCCACTCGTGCTTCGCTTTGTATCACCGCCACGTTTCTCAGCATTCAACACCACTACCCTACCAAACAATTCGCTGAGAGCAAAAGGTTACGGCGGCAGTGCTTCCCACTCCGTCACGAGGACGTCTCACTACTTGTATTCCTGCTTTCAGTGTGGTTTTTTTTTCTCACTTGGTCAACTGTCAACAAGAAAAGAAGCCCACGGAAAATCCCGCGCTTCCTGATACTCTTATTCTATCCCCTTTTCACGCTCGTGCCTGAGCAGCTGGTACTGAAATGGCTCTGACCTCTTTTTGTTCCTTGCTGTTTCTCTTTCTTCACACTTGGGCGCGACCCGCCATCACCCTGAAGATTATTTTTCTCGCACAATTCTCCGGCTGGACCCATCGGTAAAGCAAGCGGAGAGGGCTTAGGTTATTTTGTTATTTTGACTTTTTTCTTTCTTCGTCGTCTGGAACCGACCGGGGCTCCGGACTAAAGGACGGACGCAGTAGACTTCGTACTAGAAAAGCGTGAAAAAGGTTCTTCACCTGATATACTTTGTATGTGGAGAGTACTTCCATCGGGAAAGTATAGGTTTGTAGCTCTGCAGGGCGCGGCGCGCGAGTAGTAATTCTTCATTGCTAGGATTTCCTCTTTTGCACGCACACGGTCGGCATGTGCTCTTTGACGTCCACCAGATTTTGTTAATAAAATAAATGCTGCTTTTGTAGTCACACTCAACTTTTGGGCTGGGGCTTGATGGCTGATGATGATGAGAGGGGGGGCGGGTACGTACTAGCCAAACCGCCCCTCAATTCCCACAAGTCCCCGTGATGGCCGTTTGCGGCGCTGAGTGGATTTGTGCCAGAGACAAACCCTCCCAAACAGCTCTCCTCCTCCCTCGCCCAACCAAGCCCACCACCCCCGGCCTTCATTTGGGCTGAGAGGGGAGGCAAGCCCCAACCATATCCTCACGTGTATAGGCCCCAGAGGCAAAAGAGGTAATTAGATACGTTCGAGCCGGCGGGAACTTGAAGAACTCAACCCGGAAAGATCATTCTGGGTCTAAAGGATAATTTATTCGCTCTTTCGCTAGGGCGAGGGGGGGAAAGGGAACTTGCGACCGACGCTAAATAACCTTATCACGGAATCCTGTCGGTAGTATGGAAAAGTCATACATACGACGCGATATCATACCTATCACCAATCCTCAAAATTCTCGCATCTCCGTCCTCCCCCAACCGCCCTGGGTACATTAAAAATCCATTAGGTACTTTAATTCAGATAGAGCTTGTCGCTCGCTCGGTCTTGCTATTGTTATCTCACCTATCAGCATTGGTGGCGAACTTGCGGCGAAAGGAAGGGCACAGGGGGAAAGTGAAAGACAGAGCCAGATGAGCATTGTCTGCTACTGGCACGTGGACATTATGACTTTGCTGAGCTGGCAGGTTCCCACCACTAGAGTTGTAACTACGGACTGTGACTGAAACAAGCACACCCATCACATCATACATCATGCGTCCCGTCGCCTTACAGTTGCGAAAAGAAATGCCGAATCCATAAAACTGTGGGGAAACAAACGAAACGAAACCCGCAAAAGTAAAATAAAGTAACATATAGTAAGTTTCGGTGGTGGTGGTGGCTTCAATTCGACCGAGAATTTTTCCCATGATACTTGCTTTAGGGTCAGCCAGCGTTTGCCGGTCGGTGCGGTACGCTGCCTCGTGGGAATTATTTTTGATTGAACTTGCATGGGATGGTGGGATGGTGATTTTGTTTCCGGGGCATATTACCAGCGAAATGTAACGTCGTACACGGATACAATCCGTCGTCATTCAATCAATCCCCATTCTTCCGTCGATATAGATATATATTTGCGTATTTCCCCTCCTCAGTTTTGAATGCGAGGGATAAACCTTGCCCCATGAATTGCCAGATTGTGTGCACGTTCGAGGAAGCGAGTACCACTGTATATCTCCCCAAGAGTCAGCTGAGTGACACTTTAACTTGGTCGCCATTCAATCGCGGTATTTCGTTCCGTCATCCCGATTCGATCACCCTGAGCCAAGTGCTGACCGGCATCGCATGGCAGGTGAGGTGAGCTTTTTCGCCTGAAAACGCTGATGCTGATCAACTAGCCAGATTCCGGGGAAAGAGAGGTACCTAGAATAGTTAGCAGGACAGGGGGGAGGGTAATGTATGGATGATGGGTGATGGATGAGCTGGCCATCATCTGGCACGAGGCGCAAATCCCGTCTCAGATATGGAAAATCTCTAGATCTCCCTCGCATATCCAGCCCCAGGTTTTTTTTTGTCTTTCTTTCAAATACTGGTAGGTACATCCAGCACAAGGCCAACATAACCCGGATACCAGGGTGAGCATATCTAGCATATCGAACCCGTTGTTCAAAAAGATTTACGTGTCTACCACATACGAGGCGTGCGTGCAGAGCGGCGGGATTCGCGTAAACTTCGTGTCGTGTCCCCATTTTCCGCCAAACTTTCTAGAATGCAAGCGTGTGGGAACTGCCGACAGTCGGCAAAATACTTTCCCGGGTTTTCTCAGGCTACATATCTACATCCTTCCCAATGGCATCGGTATTAGCATGAAACGGCCTTATAACCGAGCTACTGGTAATCAGATCTCCCATTGCTTCGTTGGTGGCATAAGGCAAAGCTCCCCGGGATGACATACTGTACTCTAGCAATGTACGGAAGCTGCGAACCTGCTATAACTCGAGTGCAAACACTACACCTGAAACCCTAGCCCAGTTAGTGCTGGGCGCTTAAAATGACTCTGCGTGTCCAATCACAATCCCATTATGACGACAGGGGGGCTTAATCTTGTGTGCGATCGTGCGCCAAAGGCGGCTAGGGGTGCAACATTGATGCCGTTCCAAATTGATGGGCAAACTAAGTCTCACATATGCGATTCGTGAATATTAAAGAAGCTTCTTTGCCCAGTAAACCTTTCAATACGATAAGAACACATAGTCCACATTCTCGAATTCTCAGACTCCCAACGATAGATAGCCAGGATTCGCATGTTACATTGTTATCGCAGCAAGCTGATATCAACGAGGCTTGCAGATCTATCAAGACCAAAGTTGCCACCACGGCTCTCGTCCGTGAACGCACACAGATCCCACTTGTTTATGGACATGCCACAATAATGGATCCAGATATCAATAACGTGGGGGCGGCTTTCATGTTGATGGAGTGTCTGCGTGGCAACTGCATCATCAGTTCTTTTTTTTTCTTGTTTCCTTCTATAAACATTGGCATCGACCCCTGCTTTCTGATACCGGCCTTCACTAAGGGCGAGTCTCGTGTTCTGTGGTCTTAGAATGCTTTAATATATGCTTAGCAATGACTTGCTCTCTACTTGAACCTTCGCGGTTACTCACAACACGAGTCAGGGAGCGGTTATACTTGCTCCCAGGCCGTTGAGTGTGCACTCCCCATGAAGGTTAGTAAATAAACGGCCCGCCGCCTCGGGTCGTACTGGGCAGGGCTCGAGACTACTTGCTGGCATCAGGGAGCATTCCAGATTGTTGGGTTACCTAACGTCGGGCTTACCGGAATGAAACACAAGCCTCACCGAAGCAAATTGTTCGAGTGTTTCACGAAGGACAGTGTAGTCATGTGGCTCTCTCGCCTACTATATCTGTTATAGTGGTGGTTTCGGCAGTGCTCTGTCTGTAGAGCCTGGGGTGCGGTGAAAGAAGTGCGTGTTACACCAGCCGGGGATTCTAGAATTTCGCTGCGCCCGGCAAGTAGCGCGCGGGTGTAGCCGCTGGGAAATGTGATTAGCTTTTCTGTTTCAATCTCCTGCCAGTGATCGGTACAGCCGTAAGTACATATGGCTCGATACATGTACATCTGCTTGCTTGCTTCTTCTTGCTGCAACTTTCCAACACACTCCTAACACAGTTGCATACCGATAACTCCGCCGTCCGGAGCATAATTACCGCTGTAATCCCGCAGCCACGAACCCCAGCACCTCGCTCGCCACATGTCAAACTCAATGCCTCACGCGTATGACAACCTCATCTCGGCTTCTCCACAATGCCAGATCCAACGCGGCTAACCAACCCCCAAACCCGCGGTGTCGGTAAATTGCAGCCACCGCCACCGATGTCGGGTTTTTCGCACGCAAGCCCCGTCGCACGTTGCAGCGTTGCGATCCCGATTGCGATTGGGGGAAATTACGTTTTTGCAGCGCGTCAATGGCGTGTCGGCAGTGTCTCAAGTCGCCGTTACATATCCCCGCATTTCTTTGCGCTGTCTGGGCGTGGGGGGAGAGTGGCAGATGATCAAAAATCGCCGGAGATGGGCGCCCACCAACCCCACAACCCGATCTGCTCCGATGTTGATTACCGAGTCTTTACCCCACCAACCCTGGACAGACTGACAACGTTTCTTTCTTTGTTTCTTCGTTTCTTTTTTTTTTTTTTTTCGCGCGACAGAAAACCCCACTCGCCCAATCTCCCTGGGCTCTGGTTCGTGGGAAGCGGTGCTAAATAAGCCCCCGTCTCCGTCCCTGTGGCTGGAACCGCCCCCGCTGTTTTTATTTTTTCTCGTTTCTAGCAATGCAACGTTCACGAACTGGAACTACGCTCTGGCCGCTTTGGGAGGAGACCCGGAAGTCAGGTTCGCAAGCGGTGGCCTGACGAAATTGCGCTTTCTCTGTGGGGAGCGAAGGGGTGGGGGGACGATCGTTGATGGCGGCCCGTTCCCGTGTTGTTGTTGCATCGCAAGAACCAATTGGAGCTGGCGGGTGACCGAATGTCTTGGAGCTCCGGTTGCATTATAAAACGCTGTTGTTGGGTATCGTGCGATTGCATGTACGCGTTTTCTTTTGTGTGAGTGTGTGTGTGTGCACGATTTTCCCCATCTCCACCCCGATTTGCCATGGATGGGGTACGCGACCCAATACGGTTCCACACGTACGCGTACGATCGGGGCGGCTTCATAGGGAGCGAAAAGGCTAAGGAGTTGAGTGATGGATCGTGGTCATGAGTGAAGGATACCTCGACAACCGCGCTGTGCCCCAACATGTAACAGTACCCGCCACCAAATTGGGGCACAAAGTGCAATTCGATCCACCCCATGATCGAAAAGTAAGGAGAAGGCGTTAGGTAACCGACATGTATATCCCGTTGTTTTGTTTCCCTGCAAGGGGAGTCATGTGCCCCTTGCCCTTGTCTTTTGCTTTGCAATTGCTTTGGGGGTGAGAAAAAATCCACAAAAAAAGAACATTCCGTGCATTGCATTGTGCATGGCTACAGATCGTGCGATGGGTGAAGGATAGGGATAGATCTAGAGTAAGCCCGTTTTTTTTCTTCCTTCTCATCCATGCGCGCGCGCGGGGGTATTACTCTACCTTGAAGAATTGAATTGAATGGATTCTAGGAGGTTCTGTTACCCAGAGACCCTTTCATTCCCGCGCGCGGTTTTGGCCGACGATATCCGCTCGGAAATCATCCCCGCCCCTTTCGCATCCTGAAACGACACGTGCACAAACACGATGTGCACGTGCTGCCTGCTGCGAGTGCTGGTGCGTGACGACAGCGTGAGGATGTAGGGTGCGGGGGAAAGTGTGGGATGTTGGGGGGCTTCGGTTGTCGGCGAACTGTTGGCCATCAGTAACACGTATCGCATTTCCGCGGAGGTCATGTGTTGAAGGGGGGGGTTGGTAGAGTAATTGTGGATGAGGAGGGACGTTTCATAATTGGTGTAAACGGCGAGTCATGGTATGTCACCCGGTATCCACTATTTCAATGTTTCACCCTCCCTGGTATCGAAGTTCTGGAGAGAACTGTGATTGGGGAGGGGGGTGGTAATTCGCAAGCGGCTCGTGTGACGATCCTGTTGTGCAGATATCTTTGGGTAAACAGGGGTTCTGTGGTTTCTGGTAGTCATTTTACAAAACGAACTCATCCTTGGCCCCTTGACATGTTGCTCGTAAACAAGCTTCAATGGGGGTTTTAGGATTGTATTGTAAATCGTAGTCGTCTTTTTTTGGCAAACGCTGAGTTCGTGAAACGCGTCCCAGACAATGCGGTTTCTTCGATATGTATATCGATTGCGAAACCCACGTACACATATCATACCTGTATAAGCTCACGCAGCTTATTTTCAAGTCACCAAACCACACTGCTCTATCCATATGAAGTGCTTCGTTGCTGTCTGTTTTCGACCGTTGTAGGATTATTTAAGATATTATATGGTAGCAATATATCTTGACCGATACATTGGCTTGAAATGGTTGGTATTGATGTACCCACCGCCAACACCCATGACAAGAAGAGATAAGTATACCACGACGCCGACTAGTTCATCCAAATAACTCCTATCCATCAAAAACACTATTTCGGGGGGGCAAGACGGCGAGTTCGGTGAGTGGAGTCATCATCGCTGTCATGGTGAGCCAAAACCATCGGCGGATCAACACGGCCTAGTATAACAAAAGAATCGATGCTCTTATATCTAGATATCGTGGACAGCAGAGTGAGTCAACTTTTGTAGGTGAAAAGTTCGTGCAGCGCAAGAAATCCATCTGGTCGTGGACGAAGGGAGTGGCGAATTGATCGACGGTGGCTATAAGTACCCTGCTCTCCATGTAGTAGAATACGAGTTCAATCAACGGTTCCCTCCCTAGGTTACTTTTACGGCTCTTGCTTACATCTGGCCACCGAATTCGTGTCTTGCTCCGGCACGCCGAAGCCGGGCGGAAAGAATGACTGGCTACAAGGGTCCTCGACAAACCGTACCAGCAAATATCTTCGATGCGGGAGCAAAGATTGTTGACAGGTAGAGGAAACACGCTAGCTATCTATCCATCATCCGTCCTAAACTACTGTAACTTGCCCCCCTCATATATAGTACTGTATAGAGCACCCCAAGATATAATCTTCTATCAGACAACGCGCACTTAGCTGGGCCGAGTATCTTATTCCACCACGGCCCGGCTATCTCCGTACCCTCCACGGCGACCATTAGCTCAATCTGATAAACAGATACCAACTACCTATTGTAATTCGCTGAAGCCGAAACTGAAAGTTGGGTGGTCAGGATGTGTGAAGGAGGAAGATGGGGGGGGTTATAGAAGTTGTGAGAGCCAGTGAAAAAGTGTGGGAAGTAAAGGTGCTCATGTGTATAAGATTCCAGTCTGTTTAGACAGGAGAGCACATGACGTCGGGGTAAGGTGCGGCTCAGCTGATAGGTGGGGGAGCTTGAACCTACACTCTTCATTATCGAATTCCACCGTCCTGAATATACTATCGCTCTTTCATGCTCTTGTTGGGAATAGGTAGCGGCCACTGAGAGAAGTCCACAATATTACCTAATTTGAAAGACCAATGCGATGGACTTCTCGTGAATATCATGGACGCCTCCGTGACTAGGGCTAGGGCAGGTAATACACCGAAACCTCGGACTAGTCGGGTCATAGGCCATCACTAGTCCGTCTCGAGAGAGCTAACTCGTCTCGTGTGCAACACAAAGCTCGTCCCAGAATTGTCCCGGAATGCCAATCCGCTTTCGTTGCAACCGTACCGTTGCAACCGTACTATTAAGCCTTTCTCTTCGAACCCCCCCTCCCTCCTCCCCCCTCCCCAATTAGCGAAGGGGTGGCTGTTCCTCTCTGATGGGGAGTAATAGTTGTGTTGGACTTATCTGAGCAGTTGCCAGCTGTTTGTAAATAGGACTTTGTACTGCGTTTCTTGGGATATGTTGGGTATGTGTGGGAAGATATACCATTGGCATGCAAGTACGTGAGAGATATTGTCACGTGAATAGAACTTTTGCGTACGCTTTCAAGGATTCTGAGCGAAGTAAGCATATCTAACTAATTTGCATTTGAATGGCATAGGTATCAAGAGGGATGTTGTCATATAATTTTTATATGATAGAGACTTTTCGTACTGGGCTGTCACATGACATTCTGATTAGAGCCGGAACCGAACCGAGGTTATACGTTTCCAAGATTTAATGTTGAAGTGAAGTGGGAATCCATACCACTAAACCAATTGGGCGCCGATGTTAAAATCACGAAAAGCGTACACAAAATTCCAAACTTCACAACAAATCACGTGAAACTAACAACATCTCACTGACGTATTTGATACCTACCTACACCCATCTGGATTAGCAACAACGCTTTGTTTGAGGCTTTGTATATTTCTTCACACGGATACGAATCAACTAGGGGTCGTAAAAGATAATCTGCTACTGGATATGCCAGAAGTAAGCCAGGAGTGACTAGGCACAAGGTTTTAGTGTCCGTGGAGGCGTGTTGTGGAGGGTCGGAGGATTCGTGGGTTTGGTCGTTCTTCCTTCTTCACCTCCGAATCAGACAAGTCTTTCACGAACCCTCTCACATTTCCTTTTTCTCGTGCAGTTTCAACAGTAGAAAAGTCCTCAGTGTTCGATACTGACTCAACCTTTTTTCATCATCACCTTTCATTGCTGTCCGCACCACCCGTCATCTCACCACCCGCCCTACATCCAACATGTCAAACAACCCAAGAGCAAAGAGAGGACGACGACGAGGGCGAGGCCCAGGGCGTTTGAGCAGGAATTGCGCTGGCCGGGATTGTGGCCAGAACGGTAAGTGCTCGGTCGACGGTTGAGTCCACGGGAGGTCTCAAATTATGATTGCTGTTTTCCATGTAGTGGCATCAACTCCAACTTCCAGTGCATCCGGTAGTGCACCATTCACTCCGCGCGGACTCGTCAGTAGGAGTATGCATTCTTTCCCCTCTAGGTAAGATCCACCCTGATACAGTGATTATGTTGAGCTAAGTTTTCAAGTCCCGCCGCTGTTTACACAGCAGAACAAACGCGTTATATCCCTCTCTGTCTGGTATAGATCGAGGATTCTCTAAAGCAAAAGTGCAGCATGTTCCACTACATCGATCTACTGGAACGGACATCTAACATCAGGCTCGTGCCACACCCCGACCCTGGAGATGAGCTGGCGGTGTTGAAATGGGGAGAGGATGCTCATGCTGCGTGGGGGGAAGAAGCTTTTGAGACTCCGATGAGGAAGAAGGCGACGAAAACACCACCAATGACTTCCAATTCCAAATTGGTCTATCCTTCAGCCAGTCGCAGGTTGAAAACCGTATCGCCAGATCACAAAATATCACTCACATGCCTGCTAGAAGGTGTGAGTCGTGAAATATAGATAATGCATCAAGTTTCCCATTTGCACTACCTAGATCATCTCTTCAACTACGCGAGTACGAAATGCTTGGAAGGGCTCGGAGGAGTTGGTTTGTATTTCGGAATAAATATTTCTAGGCCACCAGCACTAGGGTCCGTGCGGGCGAAACGGCGGAGGTGGGGATAGGAATTAAAGTGCCCTAGGTAATGCTTGGGAATTTATATAGCATAAATAAGTCAGTCGATGTTTGGTAATATATGAAGTCGTAGAGTGTAGATAATATCTGGATTGGCGTCTTCATACTGGAACTCTGCGGAGATTATTTGTTTGTTTTGTTTGTTTTAATCATACTGCATTCACTCTATCTAGAGTATATCAGAGCCCGCTTCCCCTCCCCCTCCGGATGGCCGGTTAAATGGGGAGATCCTCTTCCTCTACCCTTCTTCCTCTGTGAATCCTGCAGAGATACGGTGTCCTCGTTAATGGTTTCTTCAGTAGGCGCCTTGGGGTGTTGAGGGAAGTTGCGTTTCTTCATTCCTGGCGATCGGACGAGCTTCATCAGGGTGAGCGTAGACTGGTACCTGACTCCTCGACTGTAGCCTATACCTACAGTCAGTAAATTATCATCATCAACAGATATGTTCCGCGAGACAAACCACCGAATAGGCCAAGAGAGCCGGCTGGCGAGGAATGCAGGCCGGGCTTCATCTGTTCTCCGAGTGTAGACTGGTACTTCGCTTCTCCGCCGTAGCCTATACCTGCAGTCAGTATATCATTGTCAGATATTTACCGCGAGATAAACCACTGGATAGGCCAAGCAAACTAGTTAGTGAGGACTACGGGACGGCGGGCTTGATCCGTGCGAGTGGGATAGAGAGGTGAAGTTGATGATATGGCGAGGCGGGAGAGGCATTCCAAGCAGCGAAGAGTCATGAAGCGGAAGGGGTAGGTAGGAACTAGAGGATGTCGGGACGCTCTGAAGTAGAAAGCGTTACTTCCACTTCAGAGTGCTGTGGAGTTGAGGTTTCCGTTAGAGTGTTACGCCTCCAAGTTTATGGTTTTGTGGGGACTGGTGACTCTGCATGAAGTCAAAAGGCAGGCAATTTTAATGTTTTCTGAAGATCGCACAAAGTTTGCACTATAGGTAATACTAGGGGCTTTCGTGTCACGCAAATCTCTCGGTGGTCGTTCTTCAGCTACTACTCGAGCCTTCCAACAACCTACGCCTCCACTGGCGGATTCGGATAATGGAACTGTAGGGCCTCGTGGGGGAAATCAAGATAGACTCAATGGAGAATAGCGAGACAATAGAAAGCTACAACAGTGACGATAGGAGACCAACCTCAAGTTGCATTAGCAGCCAACTCACCAGATCCACCGGCTACGAGTAATTCGGAACTTGAACCTTCTATGGAGATATCGATAGAGCAACCAACCGTCTCGCCCTGGACAATTGGCCTTAGATATCTAATTCTTCAAGATAGGGGATTTTGCAAGAAGGCGGGCAGAGAGCAAAAGCCCTCCTTATTCTCACTATGTAGATAGTCAACTAATTGACTGATAGGGATTACTTTTCTTGAGGAGAAGTTGCAGTCCAAGAAGCAACAACCTCCAGGGAATCTCGACCGTCAATGGCACCATAATGTACTGGAATTCATGATACGACAACAGAGAGCACCATACTAGCCTTGTAAGGAATTGCTTTAATAGTAGCTCAAGAATATCGCAAAGATAGAAGGAAGATGGCGGAGAGAATTTGCCGCCATGAGAAGTATGGCTGCAGGATAGCCTTGAGTCAAAAAGGCAGACATGCGAAGGTTTTATGCATGCTAGAGGACCCTGCGCTTAGGAATGTAATAAACGAGTGTATTTATTCGACAGGTAAGTTGGTAAGATTCCAAGTCTGACTCATTATATATTTCCGATTCGCTTTATGATACAATGCCATTTAACTAGAGTCATGGTACATAGACAAACTCCGATGGACTTGCTCAAGCTGTTACCACTTATTGGCAGTCCTCTACTCTTCTAGATTATAAAGACAATCCCTAGCTACACGAATAGCAATAGAATAGTTTCATCGTTGTAGGTACCA
>Ga0307512_10001079_pt1 | contig 39784 bp, 49 predicted proteins | sample 14_EM_MG_FD_200267 | JGI IMG/M metagenome (GOLD analysis project Ga0307512, IMG submission 200267) | Populus trichocarpa ectomycorrhiza microbial communities from riparian zone in the Pacific Northwest, United States - 14_EM | ecosystem: Host-associated > Plants > Roots > Unclassified | place...
TCAGTCGGCCCCTCTCCTGGGTCCCAAGGGGCTTCTCCCTCCCAAGTGGACAGGACGTCTTCGCACGACACCTTCCGTGGCGACCGATCGGGCTCATGTTCGCCCTCATTTGGGCTCCCCCGGCCTCCAGCAATGCTTTGGGCCTGCCCTCGCTGTCTTGCGGCAGCGCCTCTGGTTTGCATTCGCCCATTCGTGGCGGTGCCCTGACCATGCGCTCGCCCTGTCGCAGAGCCTCGCGTCCACTCTTGCGTTTGCCGCTTGTTCGGGCGTCCTCGCGGCAGCGCGTCGCCCTTTGGTGGTAGCGCCTCGAGTTTGCGCCTGCCCTTTTGTGGCGGCTCGTGCATCGGCAACCTCTCGACTTCGCGCCTGGTCTCGCCTCGCACCCAGGATGCCAACGCCTCGGGCTTAGCGGCCATGGCTCTCTCAGCCTCGCCAGCGGGTTCGACGCCGGCGGTACCCTCGGCCAGGGCAGGTGCAGCGCACACGATCGGCAGCGCTCCCCTTCGTTCGTACTCGTCTACGCCCGAGGGTTCGACTTCCTTGGTGTCTGCGTCCACGGCCATGCATGCGAGCCCAAGACTGTCAAGGTCTCCGGGGCTGCAAAGATCTCCATGGAGGACAGGTGAGTCGGTCAATGCTGGCTCACCCCCTGATTTCTCCAGGTGTTCTGCGAGCAAGTTGGGCGACTTCAAGCATTCAGGGTGGATGTTGGTGGCGCGCCATTCGGAGGCAGCACCCTCTCCTGGCAGGTTCTCGCGTGCGAGGGTGTCAAATGGTGACTGATCGAAGGATAAGATGGGAAAGACGAAAATTTGTGAAATACATGGGGAGGCATACTGCTCGCTCCGCGCACATGGTAAGAATATGTTTTGCTACCCCTCGAGCAGTATTACTGACCCTGAACAGGTGTCCGGATCGACAATGACAACACTCAGGCTTGGCCACAGATCGGGGCGCACGCAGGCACCCTTGTCAAGAACGGCTTCTGCGCCTGATGGGTACAGACAGGGCTTCGGATCATCAAACTCTGGCTCCCAAACGATGGAGCCTTGCGTTTGTGGGTCGGGGAGGTTAGGAGGGCGGCCATGCGCCTCTCCTATGGGTGTCTTGCCCTCGAGTGCGCGCGTCGATGTCTGGCCCATCTGGCCCATCATGCGCCGCGATGCCTCGCCCCGGAGCGACTCCAACAGCCCTCCGACTTTGGTAGGGGTTTGGATCTACTTGGGCAACTGGTGAATAGGGGGTTCTGCAGCCTTATTTGGCAGCGGCGTGTCGTGCGGCTGCGGCTCCAAATGCGCGCCATGGTCTTGTTCTGGGATGGCCGGCATCCCTGTATTATTGACAGCAAGTGCTGCGTCCTAGCAGCCTCAAGGGTGATGGGTGATGGGTGATGGTAATGGTGACAAGGTGAGTGATCTGGTGTTCTCTTGCGGCAAGGCAGCTAACCCCAGGCTCCTGCAGTTCGATGTGAGGACCCATGTCTCCCTCGACACTGGCCTATGGGTCCTCACAAGAGCCTGGGGGTCAGCTTCCTTGCCGCAAGAGAATACCAGATCACCTCAAGCAACTGACTGTCCCCCGCCCCCATCAAAGTCTGTGGCTACGTGCCTTCAAGATGCACACGAGCAAGCATCTTCGGGTCGGCGACTCCTCGTGTTGAGTCCGGCTTCACGTCGACTGTTTGAGTGTGAGCGACTCCTTCAAGGGTGTCCGACTTTCATGCTTCCGGAGGCATTGCGGCCCGGGGTGCGCCTGGTTCCCCTCCGCCCAACCTCTTCGATGGCATCTGGCCCGTCTGATGTCGCCTCCAGTTCCGCGCCGACTGTTTGCGCATGAACCTTGGGGTCTGGAGTTTCTTGGTGCTGCCAGGACAAGTCCGCCTCTGCGACGACGATTTGAGCGTGATTGACTCCTTCATCGGCCAGCAAACAACCCTCCCCCTCAAAATCGGCGACGTGGGTGGTACCCATGGGGCTGGTCTCGGGCTGGTCTGCTGCGCCCGACTGCTCTGCGGCCGGCTCCTTCAGAGCGCGACAATCGCGGGCACGGTGGCCCTCCTCTCCGCAGCTGTGGCATATGCCCTTGCGTCGCCTTCTTCCGCCGCTCTCTCATCCTGTGGCTGCAAGGAGTTCTCCGGTGAGTCCCTCTTCACTTCTGCTCTCTTCCTGTCCTGGCTGACCAAGCTCTTCAATAAGTCAGTCTCATCGTGCCTTCGCCGTTCGGCAGTCAGGTATGCAAAAGTAATGTTATGTCTGCGAGCCTCGAGGATAGAAGGTATCGCGCCGCAGGGTCTTCACAATCCATTCCTTGGTTGCTTCTCTTTCCTCTCGTTCGTGTGGTGGGCCGCGTCCTTCGGAGCAGGACGCGTGGTCGTTCCATCGAAGTGGCCCCTTCGGTAAGTGGCCAGCATAGTCTCTCGGAAATGCATGGCAAAGGTGGCCCAGTTGTTGCCAGCTACAAGGAAAGCGACTATAGCGGGGAGCACCTGGAAAGACATGGCAATGGAGTGTAGTTTGACACGTTGCAGCAATACCGTAGTAGCCGATGATACTAGAACTCGGGCATGCAGATCTATAGGTCTACACACGGAGAATTTTTCTGAACACTACAAGGTATTTAGTCACATCACCTACTTTTGCAGTATGTTTACCCCGTTAAACCGCCCTTCGGGATAAAGAATAATATAACCCGATGCAGTGTCATTGGCAAGAAAGATGCGCCCCCCCCTCTTCCCGGGCTCATACACTCCCATCGCTCAGGTTCAGGACACTCTCCCGGCCCGCAGTGGGCAGCTGTTCTCGTGAACCTTGGATACGTGCTTGTTCCCCGATCATCCCCTCCTTGGGGTGCGGCGGCTGGACCTTTTGCAGTTGCTGTTTCTCCCTTTTCGTCGCGTCCGATGAATGCCATCCTGCTTGTGTGCAATCCTTCCACATACGTTGGGTTCACCTCGTGTCAGCAACCAACCGTTCTTTGAAGTTACTTTCGCCACGGATTTCAAAAAGGAAGGAGATAACCTGCATAATACTGTGCGGTATATTTTACAAGTACATGGGTCTGGCCTTTGTTTGTTTCTGTGTCGAGAGTGTCACTCTTCACTTAGGTGTTTCTCTGGATGATGGTTGCCAAATTGGAGTCATAGCCTATGCATTGAATGGCCTCAAAAACCATTGTCTGAGAATGTCACCGTGCTTCAGAACATGATGCAAAGGTATACAAATTTTGGACGCACCTCTTCGCCAGCTCGAAACGCCGCACCAACGACCTTATAAGAAACCTTATCGTTCGGGTGGCTTGTCAAATATTTGAGGACTTCAGTGGAGTAGGGTTCCCGCTTGAATTCATTTCGTAGAGTGATGCGTGCTTTGAGAGCACGATGTGCAGCTGAATTTGAACGAGTGCCAGAGATACGTTTCAACCAAGTACCCTTGCACTGCACCGAAAGTTAGAGACATACAATACCATGTGACAAGCTTTTGACACACTTACATGGAGGGATAGGTCATTCCAATCGAGCTCTACCTGAGGAAGATGAGACCTCGTGTATTCACCTTGATAATGAAGACGGTCATCACGCGATGAAAATACGTGAAACGTATGGCCATCATCTTGGGGTGTCAAAACTGTAGTCGGGAGACGGAGCACAAGCCCAGGTTTCCCGGGGGATGTTGGCAGGTATGGTTGCGCAGTGATGGCCGCACGGAGGAACTTCGTGTACCCGGGGATCTTGGAACATTCGGGCCACTCACTCCTCGTATGGCCACCAAATTTCTTGGAAAAGGTTTGCCACAAATCCCCTGCGTCTCATCCGCACGAACTATTTCGTCCCGGGTGAGCTCGAATGGCATCACACCGGCGCGTGTGAAGATTTCCGCCAAAGGGGTACCGTTGATGGACCCTCTAGCGCCTCGTCGTGAAGCGGACGCAGATGGGATAGGAACATTTCTCTGCCCGGCGCTCCTCTGGCCATCAGCCATGTCGGACAGACTGTGGACACTACGGGAATTGACCTTTCAAGTGAGGGCTCGTCTACGAATGCATTAGGAACGAATTGTGCGTACAGGCTAGCAGTTTGTTGACTCCGAGTCCGACGGCTGCGAGAAGAACGTGCCCCGATTAAGTTTTGCACAGACCCGTATTCCTCATGTGACACAGAGTTGAGGTTTCTGCCATCGGGCGGTGATGTACAGGTTCCCACAGAGCTACCGGAGCATGGCCTTTCGATGGGGGCTTGCAACTCGGCAACTTGAACGGTCGCTGACTATAATATATGGTCAAACGTCTCAATCAGTCAATCGATTTGAAGAGCCTGTATCAGGGCTGGCACACCGGCTGGGGCTGTGGCTCGTTGACAGCCAATCTATTTCGTGCAGTGTCCCCTTCGCCCGCCAACTCGGAAAGTTTGTTTCGATATACATTCTTGGCTGCTATTTCCGCGTCCATGTCTGCCTCCAAGAGGAGGCAACGCAACCTCAATCGCTGCATTTCATCCATTTCCATGTCCTCTGTTTTCTTAACCCAGACTCGACCGAGGGCAGGTAAGATGAACACTGTGGGTTGTTAATCGATGAACGGATCGCACTCCGATATCCCCGCACTCCCGAAGAGGGTTACTTCTTACCAAATTTCCACGCGATCATAAAATAATAGAAATCAATTAATTGTTCCCCTTTATTGGCGGGATGTGGTGATGCTCCGAGAACTGGAACCGAATCCTCAATGTCTGGACATCTGAACTCATCGGGGAAAACTTCCCGTGTTAGCGAGACGTAATACTGAGACAAGCGAGGTAAATATGCTCGCTTGTGTGAATTATCGGTTACTTACCTCGTTCAGGTACACGAGACAACAACTGAACCACCGTATGTATAAGGTATCTCATTTGATGCACAATGGCTGCCGTATGCCAGTATAATTCCCATGACTTCCACCATTTCTAGTGTTCATCTATTCCCCCGGTCCAGACTCGGACAAAATGCCCAACAAAAATCAAACGGTTTTGTAGAGTAATCTTTCTTTCTATGTAAACCCATTCAGTGACAGGGATGCCTGATGTTTTCGCGTAGATAAATTAGTGGCATACCATGTGCATGTGAACTACATCTGGTTGTGCTAACTTATAGGTTTGATTAATGGGTAGCTATCGCCCTTTGCCCCCGAGACCGGACCCTCCTTGAGTGGTAAGTATCTGGTCGGCTGAAGGCCGTGCCTCCTTTCCCCTTTTCACACATACCCCTTTTCACCTCTGACGAAAGTCCCCCATTCACAAACCCCACTCCCACTCATACTCTACCCCTTAATCCTCTTGTCTACATTGGAGTCGTTTTATACCATCCCGAGCCTGTATGTATTCGTAGTAAGACCAATAGCCCACGGGCTCCAGTCTATAAATTTAAATTCCAAAAAAAAAAAAAGGGTAGCTATCGACACACTACCCCGCTTGCAGCTTGGTCCCACTTGCAATACTTAAATGGGCATGACCTCTCGCTAACGCGGGAGGTTCTCCCCGACTCGGATGAAAGGGGAAAAGGTATTGACGCTGCTATTGAGGGGGCAACTGGACTCTTTCAAGGTCACTTGGAGAGCGACACCAGGGGTACCAATCATCGAGCGCTCGATTACATTAATCACCTATACAGTGGGTTAGTGCACTATACAGCGTTCGGGTTTCTGTTCCGAAATGGCCACAGTAGTAGAGCTAACGAATGACAAAACCGCTGCGCCCAGCCCCAATAGAATGGGCCGGAAAATGGCAGTCACCGCCCCTGAGACCACTAAATATCCGATCTCCTTCACACCTCATGCCACACCTGACTCTAGTTCAATTGGCTAGAGTCATGGATCATCGGGTCAAGAAAAGAGAACAAATGCTAACGTAACGTAGCGTCACAAGCCGATAATACCAGAACTCAGGCATGCAGATCTACAGGTCTATACACCGAGAACTTTTCTGAACTCTACACGCTGTTTGGTCACATCACCTACTTCTACAGTAGGTGTACATGTATACCGTTAAACCCCTCTTCGAGAAAAAGAATAATAACCCGACGTAGTGTCGTTGGCAAGAAAGATGCGCCCCCTTCCCGGGCTCATACACTCCCACCACTCAGACTCAGGACTCTCTCCCGGCCCGCGGTGGGCAGCTGTTCTCGAGAACCTCGAATAAGTGCTTGTTCCCCGACCATCGCCTCCTTGGGGTGCGGCGGCTGGAACATTTGCAGTTGCTGTGTCATCTGCTGTTCGAGAACGTCGGGTCCACAAGCTGCTGCGATAAGACCCAGGAACGGAGGAGACGGATTAAGCGGACGCGTGCAGAATTCTGGGTGCGCCTGCAGGCCAACGAAGAACGGGTGATCTATAGAGAATGTATTGAAATGATGATGACGTGGCGTGGCACGGATAGGTAGTGCGGATGACGTACTTGGTAGTTCCATGATCTGCATGCGTTCTCCCTTTTCATCGCGTCCGATGAATGCCATCCCGCTTGTGTGTAATCTCTCCACATACGTTGGGTTCACCTCGTATCGATGACGATGGCGCTCCCACACGGTACCGACTCCGCCGTAGAGCTTACGTATGCGCGACCATTCGCTATCCTCCTGGAAAACGGTCGGGCGCAGCCCCAGACGCATCGTTCCACCCATATGGGTACGCGAGACCTCGGGCATGAATATGATGATTGGGTCAACAGGGTCAGTAACAAACTCGGTCGACCTGGAGCCTGGGGAGAGTCAACATGATTTAAAGGAAAGGTAAAAAGATGGCAAACCAGGGAGGTTTAAGACGTGGCGTGCCCACTCAACCACCGCAAGCTGGAATCCAAGGCAAATACCGAGAAAAGGTATATTCTGCTCGCGCGCCCATTTGATCGCCAGGATCATACCCTCAATGCCGCGCTCACCAAATCCACCGGGGACGAGGATACCGCTGGAGGGAAATGAGAATGGTTATCTCCCGTCAGGCGGAATACATTACTTTGCCCCGACAACGATTCGCCATGCGTCGTGGTACTTTTTAGGATTTGCGTCCTGTTGATCTGGCTCTAGATCTGAGGATTCCACCCACTACCAGACGAGCTAAATCGTGAATTTGTGATATTTCGTCGGAAAATGGAGGTCATACATGGAGGGTTAGTTTGCGGCGGCATCTAAACGCAGAATGCTCCAGAGCTTTTATGACCGACATGTATGAATCTTTCAGGTCTGTGTACTTCCCCACCAATGCGATGGAGACGTGATCAAAGAGACGTTCTTGGCTACAAAGAAAGAGGGTCACGGGTTTCAGCAGACAAAGTGTGGCGGGACCTACTCGGTCGTGATCGTCTTCCAGCGACTTTCTAGCGAGGTGCCGCGCTCAAGCATAGCCGACGTGGGGTCGAGGGCCGGAAGATTGAGCCGATGCTTGAGGTATCCCACGATTCCCTGAGACTGGAGCAACAAGGGAACGTGGTATACGGACGTAACGTCATGCACGCCGACGACTTGCTCGGATGCAACGTGACAGAACATCCCAATCTTCTCTTTCGTCGCTTTCGCCAGAGGTTGGGGGACAATAAGCCGGCACGCAATCTGCGCCACTCACGCGCGTCAGCTCTAGTAATATGTGAACATAAATGAACCTTCGGGAGAGACGGACCAGGTCGGGCAGCAAACCGAGCCCGCGCAGAGCATGCACGGTTGTCTGTGTTGGCTTCGTCTTCTGCTCTCCGTGCATATCCGGCACGAGAGAGACGTGTATAAGCGCAAAGTTCTCGCGACCGATACGGAACTGGAATTGTCGCAACGCCTCTACAAATGGTGCGGATTCGATATCGCCAACCGTTCCGCCGAGCTTACCATTTACGTGAACAAGGGAAAGGCACGCGAAGACATAGAAGTAATACACACCTCAACAATGCAGAGATCGGGTTCTTCGCCGGTTTCGTCTACCGGAATCTTAGATACCCTTTCTATCCAGTCTTGAATGGCATCTGTGACGTGAGGGACGATCTTGCAAAGGACGGTTCATCATCAAGGTTTCGGTTGAATCAATCCTGATCAAGCCAATTCACCTGCACTGTTCGTCCTAGATAATCTCCGCGTCGCTGTACAGCGCTTCGTGAAAAGTTATGGAAGCTGTCAATTCACACGTACCTCTTTCTCTATGACTTGTTGATATATCTTTCCAGTTGTAATATTGTTATCCCGGGATAGGGTCACGTCAAGGTACCGCTCATAATTTCCGAGATCAAGGTCGACTTCACCACCATCATTTAAAACGTAGACTTCGCCTATGAGTGCATGCTTCAGAGCGCTGACTCCCAAGCCATCTTAGGACCGCGCTCACCGTGCTCGGTGGGTCTCATGGTTCCCGCATCGACGTTCATGTATGGATCTATCTTAATAGCTGTGACCTTCAGTCCTGACATCTTCAAGAGGAGACCAGTTGAGGAAGCTATTTGCGAGAGTTTCAAACACGGGTTTGCGAAGAGAGGGTTGTAGGGCTCATACCAATAACCCCCTTTCCAATGCCGCTGACGACACCACCAGAAACAATAATGTACTTTGTCATGACGGATAAGGACGGCTAATGCCAGGGAGAAGGTGAACGGTGGCAGACGCAAAGACGCGTCGCCAATTGAAAAATGACGAAATTATGGGTTTTCAACCAGGCGCCGAGGCGCCGCGTCGTCCCAAATGGGGATTGAATAAAATAACATATATTCAGTCGCTTCCCTCATCATACAGTACAGAGCAACCGTGCGGTGCAGTACACCTAGGGGACTTGACGATGTCTACAGTAACACTAAATAAATATGGCATAGTCTCCGTCGGTGACTACTGAAAGTGGTAGAATCAGATCGATCGACTCGACGGTACCTTTCCGAGTTGAGGCCTTGAAGCTTGAGGACCAGAACAACCATAAGCGTAGTCGCTATAGATCCTCGGATATAATCAGTCAATGGCAGAAGGCGCAAGACTGTAAGACTTCGGGCCCATCCGGTCACCTGCGGAGCGGGCAAAAGCCAAGATTATTTTCAGAACCAGCACCGATTCCAAAAACTATTCGCAGGGTCATCAAAAGCGCTGCAGCCCCGTATCGTTCTCACCACCCCGAAAAAAATAAGGCTCTAGAACTGTGGCAACAAATTGGAACGCTTCAATTGGACCCATGGTTGAGGTAAAGCCAGTTGCCGCGTCCTGTACCGTTGACTTGGGAAATTAGGTGTTCCAGTCCAATTGTCCTCGTGGCTATTGCAGTTTTCTCATTCGTCACTACTGCAACCAGGAGAAATTACAATTCATCGATATTCGTCGATTATCCATCCACTGAGCTCATGAAATGCAGCCGGGTTTGGGTTTGGGTGTCGACGCAGCGCAGGTTATGATGAGGGAGCTTAGATGGTGTCACTGCAGTAACCATTACGCTACGGTGGTCTAAGATAGTGTATATTGAGGGACTGATTTGTGTACAGTACCGTATCACTGGGTTCTAGAAATTGAGACAGGTAGCATGAGTAGGGTTCAGCACTCACAACTTGCCAAGAAAAACACGTTCTGTGTTGTCATCATCATGATCAGGTGGAAACGGAGGTCATTGGTCCGCAAACCGCCGCCCATGAGCATTTTCACAAGGCATCGGTAATTTCCGACAGATTCCCGAGTAACCCAGTCACGGGACTGCAGTGGTTAAGGCAAAGTAGTCGAGTGCGAGAGGAGAGGAGAAGGGTCAGACATCGCGAGCACGACCAACGGACCTTGTTCATACTCTACCACGTCGACTCTCAAACACCGGATGCTCTCGCAACCCCCCCATACGTCGTAGTCACCCTGGGCTGTGGGCAGGTCCGCGGTCCCATCATTGCAAAAGCAAAGGGTCCTTACCGCTCTTTCGTTTCGCCCAGCAGTTGGGTACCACCCCCTTCGCCAGTCGCCGCACTCCTATATCCTCTCTCACCTCTCGTTTGTATGCCTTCTTCGCTCCACCCATGTCGGAACCCCCTTCACTCGCCAGTCAACCGTCCGTTGACACCCTGAACAGGCCTCCCCCGCATCGAAAGTGGGTAGATGAGGTTTGGATACACATCACCAAGCATGTCGGTGTCGGCATCATATGTTCCGTCGCGTATTTCGATCCGTACGTTTCCTTCACCTCAACCCTTGCCATTTTTCTCTGTCGTCAGCAGGGCTCATTTTATCCTCAGGGGGAACTGGAGCGTCGATCTCCAGGCAGGCTCAGATTATGGGTACAAACTTCTCTTCGTCATACTGTTGGCAGGCCTCTTTGCTGTGGTTCTTCAGGTAATTTTCGTCTGCTGCCATTTCGCGCTGCAAAGCAATTCTCATCCATCACTTGTCAAAAGAGTCTGGCATGTAGACTTGGCGTGGTGACTGGGCTAAGTCAGCTGGTTTCCGTTCACGTGATTTTTTACCCACGACCCCTGACACTGTTAAATTAGACCTTGCATCTCACTGTCGACTCCTGTTTCACAATCGAGCGAAACACACCACATTTTGGCGATGGGGCATCTTATATCCACTATATGTTATCTCGGAAATCGCCATCATCAGTACCGATTTGGCAGAGCTCCTCGGATCGGCGATTGCTCTTAATTTACTCTTTCCGAAACTTCCTCTTTGGGCCGGGGTCCTCCTCACCGCCTTCGATGTCCTCTTGATTCTTGCATTTTCTGACCCTCTCCACGGCCGGCCCGTGCGATCTTTTGAACTCCTCATAGGAATCTTGGTGCGTACTTTCATAATAGCTACCACCCACATCTCACTCGACGCAGGTATTGGCCGTGTTGATATGCATGTGTATCCTTGTTTCAAGGGTTGATGTAGAATGGGGCGAGGCTTTCAAAGGATACCTTCCTTCCAAGGCCATAGTCCAGCATGGCAGTCTCTATACCTGTACGAGATTCACCGTTCTAACTCCCTAATTTAGCTGTGATGCTAATGCTAAACCTTACAGCTGTGGGGATTATCGGCGCGACGGTTATGCCGCATGGTCTCTTTCTTGGGTCCGCTTTGGCTACGCAAGACCGGGCTTCAGTGAAACCCGTCGATCTCCCTAGTATGCCTGATCAGCGTGTGACCAGATCGAAGGGACTTCTAGGGAGATTTTTGGATCTTTTCCGGCCCACACACACCGATGCCCAGGATGAATACGCAAGCCATGCCGATAGGCCAAACAACACCCTCTCGTTTGTCAAGGCGCATATACGTCACTCCGTTGTGGATATCTGTGTCAATCTTCTCGGCATTGCTGTCGTCATAAACTCGCTGTAAGCCCCATAATGCGTCGTATCCTTTCAAGGTTGTTCATGTAACGTGCATCATAGAATCTTAATACTCTCCAGCGCCGTCTTTCACCAGCCCGGGGTTGAAAGTACTTCTGCGGATATCTACGATGCCCATGCTATTCTCCGCGACGTTGTTGGAAGAGGTGAGAAGTTCGACAACTCACAAGCGACTGTTACTTAGCCACTTGTGCAGGAGCCGCAGTCATTTTCGCCTTAGCGCTTCTTTGTGCCGGCCAAAGCGCGTCCCTCGTCGCTACTGTCGCCGGGCAGATAGTCTCGGAAGGCTTTCTTCGATGGCGTGTCTCGGTAAGTATCACCCAGGCCAAGTATATCATTGCCTCACGGGACCTATCCATCTAGCCTTTCGTGCGGCGCCTCCTCACACGTCTGCTGGGTCTCATTCCCTCCATGATAGTGGCTGTGGCTGTAGGGCGGCCAGGGATCAACGCGATGCTCATCGGATCTCAAGTCGTACTCTCTCTCGTGCTCCCATTTATCGTCTTCCCACTCATCTGGCTCACATCATCACCTACTGTGATGCGGGTGCGTGCGCCTACGCCCGCGCAGCTTACGCAGAAAGAAGAGGGCAAGGAAGAGGATCCAAATGTTGCAGAGGACAGGTATCTATACTTCAATAACGGGCGGGTCATTGCGGGTCTTGGGTACATCATTTGGGGCGTGATCGTGGTCGCGAATGCCTATGCACTTATCACGCTTGCGCTTGGGGATGCGTAATTATCTCAGACATCATAGGCACAGACTAGTATTATCTCGCTGACGGTATTGTATTCGGGATCCACGGAGTCGGAATTTGGAACCATATATGAGGCATTCTGTTTCGAAGCAAGCAAGATGACGATGACAGCTTCTGCTGTTAAACCATAAAAGGTAAAAGGTAGTGTAGTGCGCTCACGTGCAGTAATTCTTTTCTCACGATGTGGCCACCAGTAACGACACATACCATATGATACTACTGTAACAACAGCAACAGTTATAGCAACAGTTTATTAGTACAACATATTTGTACAGAGGGTGTTTAAGAAGTGCGCCACATTAGCGCCTGAGACCGCATCGACCAACCCTCGATGAATGAACAAAGAAGCACACGGGGTCATTGATCGGCGGCCGTCCTTTTTGCTAATATGTCATTTCTTCTCCCTTCCCGAGCGAACAGATGCGGATATAAAAAAAAAACAGGGAAAATTTTCAATGACGCGAGTCGTGAGCCGTCGCCAATATGAGTGCCTCTGCTTCCTTGGACCGCGGCTTGATCGTGCACGGAAATTCCTTGGGATGTCTGATCACCAGTCGCGTTAACATTTTGTGCCCCATATATACAGAGAAACGGAGCAGCCAAAAAAAAAAAAAAAAGAAATAAGGGAAAGGGGCGAAGAGATAAAAAGGAAGGAAATAAGGTTACTCACGTCGCGAGTCCAGACTGATAAATCTCTTCGGGAATGACCTCCCGTCCGTACTCATCCAGCGCGGGGGAAATGTTAAACGTGGCTAGGACGGACGCGATCGCGATCCAATCTGTCGCGCGGCCCATGAACCGCCCAGGGCAGACACGCCGTCCGTATCCGAATGCAACGTCAGCCGTGCTCAGCGTTGCGCCCCCTCCGGGCAGATAGCGTTCAGGGACGAAGCGTTCTGGATGTGGACCTACGTTTGCCTCGTCGTGCAGAAGTCCACTGGAACAAAATGCAGCGAGTGGGAGGGAGCGGTGTCAGCAAGGTGTGTGCGTTGTGGGGTTGCGAAGCGTCGGGTACTCACCAGGTATTGCCTATGACGAGAGTCCCCGCGGGGAGGAACCAGCCCTCGTACCAGTCGTCCGCAGTGAGCCTATGGGGGATAGCTAGGTGCCAAGGGGTAAAATATAACAATAACAAATCGTCAGAAAGGGCTAGCGTTCGCAATACTCGGAGTTATGGCGTTACCCAGTGGAACCACGGGATGCCAACGGAGCGCCTCCTCGAGGATCGCAGACACATATGGCAACAATGGCCGGTCCCCAAAATCGGGAAGGCGGTCCTTGCCCACCACCGCGTCAATTTCCGCCTGCGCTCTTCGCTGCACCTCGGGATAGAGGACCATCGCGAGGAAGAACGAATGAAGCACAGACACGGTCTACGTAGGAGTTAGTTTTCATCAATAGGGTCGGGGAGCCCGGACTGACCGTATCCTGCGCGCCTGTCCCAAAATGATATACGATAAGAACGAGGGGGGACTTCTCCCAAATGTGACGACTTACCAATATACATCGTTGCAGGTATCGCCATCGACGTAAATATTTCTTCCTCCGATGACTTCTCGTTGAGCTCTGAAATCATTGATGAAGCAACGGAAGGCTTGGCTGTCCCCACAGCCTACCATAATCGATCAGGGGACAGTTGCTTGGAACAAGACAAAAGGCCACGTGCCATTTGTTGTTTCACTATCTCGTACGGCGCGTGAAGTGCGGTCTCGACATGAGGCGTCCATTTTTCTTCCGCTTCCTTTTTGAAACCTGCGCCAGGGAACCACCAGGGCATGTGCACCACTGCGCACCGTCATGGTAAGCGATATTGAAATTATGAAAATTGGGCCCAAACTTACGGAACGGAAAGAGGTCGAATATCCGACCCCGACGCGAACCTGCGATGATTGCGCCGACTGCCTTCTCTGCAACTTTTACGTTCCGATCTCCGTGCGGCGCAATGTCAATACCATATGCAATAGCAAGGATGACCTGCCCCGCCATACTGGCCCGGGCGCAATACCATTAGGACGGACTTGCGTGTGTCCTACAGAGTTTCAAACTCACTGTCGCATGTGATGTACCAGATCCTGGGGCGTCGCGAGCAAGTTCCTGAGCATCCGATGGGCGCCCTCGAGTTCTATAGGGTGGAATTTCTCTGCCGCTTGGGGATTGAAGTACGCGTGGAACGCTTTGCGCCAGTTTCGCCACCTCGGACCATACTCGATGAGACCAAAGTTCCAATCCATGTTGATGCTGCACTGAGACTTTAGGCCACAAAAACGTCCCCAGAGAAACGCGATCTCTTACAGCGTGGTTAAGCCGGGCATGGCAGGTCTGTGTTAGTTATGATCAATTACGGCACACAATGCAGAAAGCGCGGGCACGCACCTGTCGGAGTAAATCGCTGACCGTCCGTCAAGGAGGTCATTCGCTGCCTTGGCAGAGTTCAGTATGACAATGTGTGTACCGAAGATGCTGGTGTGCACGACGTCCGAACCTAAACGACGTCAATCAGGGTAGCTATGAGAAGCAATAGAAGGCGGCCGAACCAAAATCCTTGCTCCATTTGTAAAAGGTCTTCCACTCGTCGCAGGTGGGCATGTCAAGCATGTTTCCGATGATTGGAAAGCCCTTAGGTCCCGGAGGGAGAGGGCACTTGCCATGTTTCTTGCATCGGGCGAAGGACACGGCCACCAGACAGAGCCCAAGACAGACGACCAAATATTGCGGGAAAAGGCACGAAAGCATTTTTTTTTGGGGGGGGTGATTCGGGAGCCGCTCACCCAGACATCGAGCAGAGGAGCCAGTTATAAGCCTAATAACATGACAAGCAATACAGTACAGTATCTTCGATGAGTGGCGAGGTGAGGTGACTGATAAGGGTGGGAGTGGCGAGTGAGGGGCGATCCGTGGGCACGTTGGGGCCACGTGTGGTGGTGCCTTCACGGAAGCGTGTATACTTGGAAGCAAGCGGGTCGGAATTTCCGGGACAATATTCCACCCATGTAGTGCGCTGTATCTCTTCACGCGTACGGCGATTTTGCGGCTTTTCTTCGCCCTCGCGCAGTCACGTGACATCACAACGAGGTGAGGTGAGATATGATCTTTCAACCGATTTCCGTGGAAAATCGCCCTGAAAATTGTTTCACTGGCATATTGAATTTCCCTGAGACCTTCTCAAAATGAGAGGACTCATGTCTTGTCAAGGATTTTTCTTACAATCAGTCTATTTTCTGGGTATAAATGGTGGCATAATGACTGGCACTGTGGATTTTACAATTTATTCCAATTCAGTTTCTGACTGGCAGCGACAGCCGGCCAATCAAGTTTCAATGAATCCATGGGATATATCGGATCTAGTACTGTAGTGGCGCCGCCCGCCCAACAGCCCAACAGTGCTAGCGCCTTTTTCAAATAGTATGGACTGCACTACAACAATAGTAGTGAATCTCATACTGTGTCCTCATGACTCACCATATCGCGACTCATTGGCCCAGCCGTCGAGCGAGTGATTTGACGATTCAATTCAAAAGGTTTCTTACGTAATTTTGTAAATAGCCCCAAATATTTGCAAACCCTACACGCGCATCCGGCGCGCTCGCTTGCGCGTGTCGACGGCAAAATCATGGATGCCCAGGTGAACTACTCGGGTCATTGGGGCCCAGTCACGGCGACTCTTGACTGGTGCGAGGTGCGTTTGTCGTTCCTGTCGCCGCATGTCTCCTCTCTTTACGTTTATCAGGCCAACTATCAGTTCTCGCGTTACGTCGCGGAGGTTTCCAATACGTTTTCCAACCTTTTCTTTATCTGTCTCTCCCTATATGGCGCGTGGTTGTCATCAAGAGAGTCCTTGCCGGCTCGTTATTTCGTAGGATTCGCTGTTCGTCTTTCTCCGTCCACAATCCGTCATGAATTTGCTGATCACTCGAGGTTTTCATAGGGGTGCGCTTTGATCGGGCTGGGCAGCTTTGGTTTCCACGCGACGCTCCTCTATGAAGCTCAGCTCGCTGACGAGCTACCAATGATTTATGTAGCCAGCTTCTTCCTGGCTGTGCTTCTCGAATCCGAGCCAGGCTTTGGGTTCAAATCCACCTACAGCAAGCTTTTGGTCGCGGCCGTTATTGTTTTTGACATTGTATTCACAGCGACCTAGTGCGTTTTCGACTTCATGTGCGCGCTAAACTTACTGATATCACGTCTACAGCATTATGTACCGGAATCCTTTGTATCACCAAGGCGTATTTGCAGTACTGATGGTGGTCACCGCTGTGCGCGAGGGGCAGCTTCTCTTCTGGTCAGAAGCTTCCCGGACTATCCCCGACAAGAAAAAGGCGACTATAGTTCAGGTCTTGAGGACCGGTGGCTGCACGTTTCTCTTCGGGTTCTTTATATGGAGTCTTGACAACATCTTCTGTCGTCCTTGGACTCGCATAAAGCACGCTGTCGGGTGGCCCACGGCGTTTTTCATGGAAGGCAAGTTCTGTGATAACTGGAGGACGATATGCCGTACTCAACACGTTGCACAGGTCACGCGTGGTGGCATGTACTTACCGTAAGCGCGCCTCATTTCTGGCCGTTTCATTGGAACTTATCCTCCTGTTTGGGCAAAGGGACTTGGAACTTTCTATCTGTACCAGGGCATAACGTGTACGCTTACTGATTATCGCCTCATTGAAACTAACTGACGATAGTTCCCAGTGCTGTAAGTGTGACCTCATACTTGATACCCCAGGGACTTCTCACTCTTTTCGTCCTATCAGGACGCTTTCTGTAAAGGACGATCACCATAAATTTCGCTTGACTTATTGGTATGGTCTCCCTTTGGTACTGCGCACAAACAAACCGGACAGGGTCAACGTGAAGGTGGAGTGATTATCTTTCGGCGTTTAGTTACACATCTATCGGTGGAATGACCTAGAGTCTCGTTGTACCCACACACATTTTCGTTTACGTCACAGGTTCAGGGGCATGAAATTGCTATGCGAAACCTGGTGATGAGTGAGGGGTGTTGTATTGTAGTATCTGTTATGGTGCTATTATTATAGTGTTCCGGGGGTAAGATATGGCTCGACGACGCTTCGATGAAGTGAGTAACGAACCAACCGCCGCGCGTCGAAATGTAATTCTAAGCCGGGTCCGAGGTTTCTCCAACAGTCCATTTCACGAATTCTACCACCTCCAGCCCACCGGTGTCCGTCCCATCTGTATCGAGGATAAGCTGCTTCTTCCTCGCCCAACGTGCCAGCCCAACCCCAACCGTCTCTTCCTCGAGCGCACCTCCAAACATCATAAACGGTTGATCGTACAGCGCGCCCTCGCCCCCTTCTCCGCGTATCGCTGTAGTGTCAAACCCGACAATCTGCCGCGCCAGCGCGCGCTCAATGCGCTCGAGCTCCTCGCGGAAATCAAGGGTGATGAGCAGCGGCGTCAGACGGGGTGACTTGAGCGCGAATAGCGCGAGCGTGCCTATGCGGCCTTGTGACGTGGACGGCGGGAGGGTGGGCAACACAACCCCGCCATGTGCATACGACGCGATGCGCAGACCGAGGTCACGGCGCGTGCGCGGCACAGGATCGTGCACAACGCTCACGGCGCGCTTCAGCACGACATTCTCCCCTAGTTTGGCGATCGTATCGCGTATTGCGCTGCCGACCGTACCCAAACCCGCTGACCCAGACCCTTTCGGCCTTTCCCCTGTGGCGGAGAGCAGAGGCGCGTCGAGGAGTTGTTCGCGCGGCACGGGACGTATGTGCGTCTGATGGGGTGTGCTCGAGTCCGACGGCTCGGTGAGGAACGCGGCCGTGTGCGCCACGTCCGCGACGAGACGCCCAAAGAGATCATTACGGGCCACGAAATCCGTCTCGCAATTGAGCTCGACGAGCGCCGCGCGCACGCCATCGTGGCCGTGGCCGTGAGGGTTATACGACGATAAGGAGGATGACGAAGACAACGAGGAGCCAGTCCCGCGGGAGAGGACGGCCGCGCTAACGAGGCCCTCGCACGCGGAACGGTGCGCGACTTTGGCTGCTTTTTTTGCGCCGGAGACTGTGAGGTCGTTTTGGAGCCATTGTAGTGCGGCAGACACGTCGTTGTTTGAGGCAGCGAGGGCTTCGCGCGCTTTTGTAATCGATACCTCGGTGACTTTACGAAGCTCAGCGACGAGTTTGATGGAGGGTTTTTCTGCGCTTCCAGAGTAGAAACGTATAGGCGTAAAGACGAATGGCCGCATACTGACCATTGTGTGCAAATGTGTGGGCGTTGCAGGACGGGAATATTGCGGCGGTCCGTTTCACCCGTCATTGAACGTTGCCACGTGCCTCATGCATCACGTGTATGCATGAGTACCTGTCGTTTGTCGTCACGGCATAATTTTTTGGTCTAGGTTGCGGTGTCGGGGGCCAGTTGGTGATGATCTCCAGGGAAAAACGAGGAAAGCAGGTATACGTCCCGTGGATGAAAGTAAGGTAAGGCAAATGGGCTTAATCAGGGGGGCCATGATAGGTATATACGGTGTCATAGTCGTCATCATCATCACTGTAGCTGCCGTCATCGTCGTCGTCATCGTAATCGTAGACGTCGACATCATCGTAGTCGTCATCATCATCGTAGTCATAGTCATGCATTATATCCCCATCCTCCTCGTCTTCATCCTCGCCATCGTCTGTATTGCCATTCCACGGATTGTCATATTGAAGCTGGTCCGCATATTTCTCCGCTTCGTCGAAGGAGTCTACACCTCCCTTCCAGTCAAAAAATGCAAGAGCTCCCGCCTCTGGCATTTTCGCGGGGCCTTGAACATCGTCCACAGTCTCGGCGAGCAATTCAATTGCACGCTCAGCCGCAATGCACGCACGCAAATCGAGGACCTCCAATGGGGCTCCCTGATTCCTGCGTTTTACGAGCGTATCGCGTAGATAATACGCCCTGAGCGCAGTCAACGAAACATTGGCAAGGATAAGCTTTGTCAACCGCGGGAGCCGCAATGGGCCATCTGGTGGATCACCTTCATCTAGCATCTCTCTAAACGCCCTGACAGCGCCATGAACCAGGCGTGCCCGCTTGAGCATGGCCAACCTCGGCCCGTGATTGAGCCAGAACTCCTTGGTGAGTGTATAGTTCTGTGCGGTAAGAGTCGAAATGGCATCCACGGGAAGGTGTGTCAATAGGGCATCGAAAACCGTGACTTCCATCCCGTCCCGATCCCAGTCGAAACCCGTGGCAGAGAAAACCAAGCGTGTGGAAGAGGGCGCACCAAGCAGGGTGATTGGTTCGCAGACCTCGACGTCGGCATCAGGTACGGTCCACGCGACGATTTCGGCGCGCATTACCTTCCCGCTGAATACCACGCTCTGAAGTGGTGCTGTATCTTGCGGCCCATGGGCATTCCGAACAATGTATGGGATGAGTTGACGTATGTCCTCGCCATCCTCGTCGTCAGACTGAGCAGCCACGTTTAGTGAGGTGAGAAGGGGTAACACGAGGTGGGCAAGTGCAAGCGCACAGTCCTTCGCAGGGCCACCGATCTTGAATTGAGTGAGGGATGGGAGTGTAAGGGTGCGCCGGGGCTCGGAAATGGGCCTGTGGTCGACGGAAAAAATTGGGGTGACAGAATGAAGAATAAGCGTTTCAAGTTGAGGTATCTCGATCAAGGCGTCCAACCAATCGTCGAGTGTTGGTGGGCCTATAAAATTCCATACCTGTAGGGTTCGCAGGCCCTTGAGGAGAGGCGACTTCCAATTGATATCGAAGCTTCCAAGCTTAAGACATTTGAGTTTGGGGGTGGTACCGTGGAAAAGGCCATCAGGGACGGCAGAGAATGATGATACAAATGGGAAAGATGAATCCGATAACGAGAGGGTTTCCAGGGCAGGAGCAGGGGATACGAGTCGGTCGAGCACGGCCTGAAACCGTCCTGAAATACTAAGGTGGCGGATGTGGGAGAGATGAGTTTTGAGCTGTCTCTCGAAATTGTCAATGAGTGCCTTGTTCCGACGGGTGATTCTGGCCTCCAAGTATAAGGGCGACATCTTTGTGCGAGCAAGTATCCCAGTGATACCAGCCGGGGTGAGCTTTGTGAAATTAATATAACTCCAAAGGTTAGGATAGTTGAGTGCGATCTCGCGCCATTGACGGCAAACATGAGTAACCCATATCAATGGCAGATAACCAACTTTTTCGTCGGATATGGAGGGGGACATGAATGAGAATATCGCAATGAGGATTTCAGGAGGTAGACATGAGATGGGGACGAGCGCGCTGTGATGGCATTTTGAGGTGTAGGAATGCTCTTCCGATGATTTCATTTCATCGTCAATGGATTGTAGGAGGTGATCCCGGGACTTAGCTGAGCTTGTGTCCATGAAAGCGATTATCAGATGTCGACAGTGGCACGGTACGGTGTTTATACGTTTATAACCAATGAAAACGTGGCACAACGTGTGACGTGACCAACCGTGACAGAATGGGACAACCACACGTCACACGACTGTCACGAGTGACGATGCCTGGTTCAACGTTTGTTCAAGTTGCACTGGCATGATTCACACCCTTGTCTCCTAGCTAACTCCACTACTAGAAGTGCTACGTGTGGTTCTGCGCCCCGGGGCGCACTGAAATGGATTTTTAAAAAAAGACTCTACATCATCAAGCTCAAGGCAGACAAACCCGCATGGGGAAGGATTGAGGCCTATTAAGGATTTATCGAAGTTAGCGATGACATGACCAAGTCTGTGACTTTTACGCTGGAAAATTCCGTCTGGTCACTTCTTCGAGAGAATTCTCCATTTTTCATCAATTTCTAGTACAAAGGCTTGATCCGCGTTTCAGGTGCTATGTCGCGGGGATAGGCTCTGTCATTGACTGACAACAGGCTGCTGTGTGATGGCGGCCCTACTGGCAGCTCACATTATCCCTAGATTTTATACACTTTGTATACAAACAATGAGTGAGGAGTAATTGGTGGTTCTCCGGACATCACACACACGTCGCAATGTGCAAAGAACCACCAGTCAATGCCCGTCACCTGTTGACCCCATTGCAAGAGTGGGTATGCTCGGCATGCGGATATGGAATAAACCATCTATAGTAGAGACGAAGATCACATCGATAAGCGCAACTACTCTGGTCTTGCGAGTTGATGGAGTAGTTCGCCAGTATGAATTTTGCCTCTGACAGGGCGCGTGATCATTGCGTAGTGGACGTCATAGATGATGGATGACTTCAAATTTGCACCCAGCTACTGTGATGTGTATTAGCAGAATTTATTAAGGACAGTATACTGTTTAGACCTCAGAAAATATGTGCGCGCGTGAAGGTATTCTTGATTAGAGCGAATCTATGAGACGGATCGGCTGCGAGTATGCGGCATCAATCCCCTTACTACCACACCAAATCCAAGTCGTCCTCATCCTCATCTTCGCCCTCATCGTCCGTATATCCATGGAACCACGGATTCACCATCGAGTCTTCGGAGGAGACTTCCGAGTCTTCACCACCACAGTTACATACACCGAAGTTTTCATGCAAGAAGAGGGCCATATCTCTACTCCAATTGGAAAGCGTAGGCCATGGGACCATGATGAGAAGGTGACGTTCGGGTCCCTGTACGTCGACTACAATCTCGTTAAAGAGTTGAACCACGTCGGTAGTCACTGGGCACGATCCCAAATCGAGCGCCTCCAGCGGGACACCCTGTTCCACGCGTCCAATGAGCATGTCGAGTAAGAGTTCATCATCGTCTATCAAAGGATTGATGAGACTAAGTTTGGTCAAGGAGGGGAGCAGAGGACCGTCGGGAGTTGTGTCTCTGGTAAGTACTTTGATGAACGACTTTGTTGCGGGTTCCCCAACGAGGCGCAGGCGCTCCAGTAGTGGCCAGCGTGGTGCATGACCGAGCCAAAGCGCTTCGGGGAAGTCTGAATTCTGTGCTGTGAGACTACACAGGGAGGTCAACGGAAGGGTGGCCAAAATCGCATCGAGGATCCCAGGTTGCGTCCCAAAACACCAGTTGTCGCCCGAAATTGTGAATATCGCTCGTGCGGAGAGTGTTGCGCTGATCAAGCTCACTGGGTTCCGCACCTCGATGTCGGCATCCGATTCCGTCCACAAAATGACCTCAGTCAGAAAAGCGTCGCCACTAATGACCATACTTTGCAACGGTTTGACGTCCTGGGGCCCATGGGCGTTACGAGAAATGTATGGGATGAGAGCTTTCACATCATGGCCCCCAAACAATTCCGCAAAGATGTCGACACGTACGCTCTTGAGTTTCGGGAGAATGAGATGAGCGAGTGCAAATGCACAGTCCGATGCGGTGGCTGAAAGATGGAGTTGGGTGAGGGATTGAAGTGTGATGATATGTGTGGGCTCTGACAAGGTCGCTCCGACCAGAGGGACCATTGGAGTAGCATAGTACACGATAAGCACTTCTAGTTTCATCATTTGGTCCATCGCATCCAACCACTCTGCAAGACTCGGCCTTGCACCTGCAGAAAGAGAATGCAGTTCGAGAAGTCGCAGATTTTTGAAAAGCGGTGACGTCCAGTTGATGTCGCAATGTTTTAGCCGGAGGTGTGAGAGCCTAGGGGCGGAGCCGCCGAAGAGGTTAGGTGGAACGATTGTTCTTGTAAGAACCCCGTGGCGACGATGAGTTTTATCTTCAGCTGTCAGTGACAACCATTCGAGGACAGGTGCCGGTGAAACGAGTTGGTCGACTGTCGTTTGAAGATGGGAGGATTTCGCACTAATATCAACGTGGCAGGTATGGGACATATGCGCCACCAGTTGTTTCCGGAACGTGTCAAAACGAGTGCCTTCCCAACGAACACGGCTGAGATTGGCCTCCAATTTTACAGGTGCCATCTTTGACCGGGAAAGAAATTCCGTGGCGCCTTCCACGGTTAAGGCAGTGAAGTCAATGTGACTCCAAAAACGGGGCTGGTTCAGGGCTATCTCGCGCCATCGATGACAGACATGGGCAACACGGAGCCATGCAAGACTATATTGCTCATCTCCGGTCAGGATTTTTGCATAGCCCCTGGGTGGGTGCAAGAAAGAGAATATAGTCGCGATGGTTTCGGGTGGCAGGCGTGAGATGGGGGCAAGCGCGTTACGACGGAGTTTCAAGGCTCGGGCGGACTTCTCCATCGATTCCAACTCGTCATCGAGGGCTCGTCGAAGGTGATCCGGAGAATCTCCCATATTGGAATCCATGACCGTTGATTAACGTTGATTGAAATGGGTTTCAGTTGAAAGGACGTGGCCAACTAGTACTGGCACCTGTGGGCCACGCGACTGCCACGCGGTGTCCTCATCACGTGTAGTGTCTGAGGCGCTCGTTCTCTTGGAACTAGGGTGACGTAATGGCACAGCCATGGATTTTCCCATCCTCCCTGTCCCTGATAAAATTCTATGCTTCGTCACAACTTCGCGTTGCACATACTGTATTCTTTGTTAAAGGAATTCAGTACCGTTACCGTTCGGGCTGTCTCTTGTCTCCGAGATATACTTGTAATCTCACTGCTCGAAAACTCACGATAACAAACAAAACGTTAGAGATGGTAGAGTTACCAGTTGTGTATCGATATTTCCTAGGTTTTCCCTACAATGGCCCACCAAAATCTGCGGATACCCTATATGCGACGAATTCCAGGAAGCAGAAATTGAGTAGCCCCAGAAAAATCATGTTCTACTTACCACCACTAATTACTTAGTACTTATTTTTTGCTTACCCCGAATAAGTTGCACTAAGTACGGAATAAGACGTGTTTTTTTTGCTGATGCTACGATAGTACCAAGCAGCGATCACCCAGCCGCTTACAACACATGGTATTAACTCGCGAGGCCACGCGACACTGTACTGATTCACTGATGAGGACTGTGACAGGACGCGACGATACATCACATGGCCGTGATAAACCGCTACCACAAGCTATTTCTGTCTGTGAATTGGGGTCTCATTCCGCGCGCATAGATTTCATAGTCATAGTCGTAGTCGTCGTAATCATCAACGTGGTCCTCATGATCTAGCCATCCTCATCCTCAACATCGTCCTCGTCCCCGTCCACTCCTCCATCTTCCCTGTTTACGCTGCCGTCGGTACCGCCATTCCAAGGATCAGGCCCGTTATCATATCCATCCTTGTCAGTGTGTTTCTCCTCTTCGTTGAAGAACTCCACTCCTCCCTTCCAGTTAAAAAATGCCGGATCTCCTGTCTCCAGCATTTTCGCGGGGCCTTGAACGCTGCCCACTGTCTCTGAGAGCAATTCGACCGCACGCCCCGTCGCAGCGCAAGTGCATAAATCGAGAACCTCCAATGGAGCCCCCTGTTCCCTGCGTTTTGCGAACGTATCGCGCAGATAGTACGTCCTAAGTGCAGTTAACGAGAGGTTCACAAGGATCAGCTTTGTCAATCGTGGGAGTTGTGGTGGACCATTGGGCGGAGGGTCTTCATCGAGCATCTCTCTGATTGCCTTGACTGCAGTGGGAAACAGGCGTGCCCGCCTGAGCATGACCAGCCTCGGCGAGTGACTGAGCCAGAACTCCTTACTCAGCCGTGTATGGTTCTGTGTGGTAAGAGTCGAAATGGAATTCAGGGGTAGGTGTGTCAACATGGCATTGAAAAGTATGGTGTCCGTCCCTTCGCGCCACCACATCGGCATCAGGTACAGTCCATATGAGTATACGCGTGTGCCATGACTCGCTGCTAAATAGTATGCTTTGAAGTGGTGCCGTGTCCTGTTGTCCATGAGCGTATCGAGCGACGAATGGGATAAGTAGTCGTACGTCCTCGCCGTTCCCGCAGTGAGATTGTGGAGCCACGTGCAACGATGTGAGAGCAGGTAACACAAGATGAGCGAGTGCGAGCGCACAGACCTTCGCAGAAGCCGAGATCTTGAATTGGGTGAGGAAGGGGAGTCCAACTGTGCGTCGTGGCTCAGAAATGAACTGGTCGCCATCGGGAACAGCAGGGGTGGCAGAATAAACGGTAAGCGATTCAAGTTGACTCATCTCGCCCAAGCCATCCAACCAATCGTCAAGCTTTGGTGGCTCAATGGAGCCTGGGGGCCTCAGTATCTGAAAAGTCTGGAGGCCCTTGAGGAGAGACGACTTCCAATTGACGCTGAAGCCGCAAAGTTTAACGCATTTGAGTTTGGGGACGGTATTGTTAAAAATAGAATCAGGGATAAAGGATCCAAATGGGAAAGTCTCCAGAAATGCTGAGGTGGCGGGTGTGGGAGATATGGGCCTTGAGTTGCCTCTCAAAGGCATTAAATTGTTCTTCGCTCCATTCGGAGATCTTGGTTCCAAACGTAAGGGCAACATCTTTGCCCGAGCGAGTATCCCAGTGATGCCAGCTGGGTCAGCTTGGTGAAATCAATGTAAATCCAAAGGTGGGGATAGTTGAGTGCGGCCTCACGCCATTGACGGCAGACATGAGTGACGCGTATCAATTGTAGATAGCTAACTTTTTCGTCGCACGCGAAGGGGGGCAAAAATGAGAATATCAGAAGAGGGTTTCAGGGGGTAGCTGTGAGATGGGGATAAGGGTGTTGCGACGGTTTCTTGACGTGCGGGAGAATTTCTCCAAAGCCTTTAATTGATCGTCAATGGCTTGTCGAAGGCGCTGTCGAGCGGCGAGTGATTTTGTGTTTATGAAAACGATTACCGGGGACGCCGACACGTTCCCGATGAAGTCGTACCGTGATGTGAGGGTGAGGACTGGGAGGTGCCTCGTGAGGTGAGGTGACATGACAATCACGTGACCGTGACCAGAGGCTTTCGTCGTCGCATAGCATGATGATTTGGACTGCCAAGTGCCAACTCCGCAGCGGCCGAGCCCAAAGCAGACAGGTTTGGAGATGGCCCTATCAGAAAGGTTGTTGGGAATATTCACCCATGGAATTGTTTTAGTCCAAGGCTGACTGTTTTTGTCTGTTTTTGTTGGCCACCAACAACTGAAATATTGAACAAAAAACAGCGAGTCAAGAGTGATGGTCTGTTTGCTCGTTTTCCCTGCCACTGGCACCAGAGAAATGTCCATATTTCATCGGTTTCGAATAGAATGACCCATTTAGGAGCCTAAACGCTGACTACCAGGTAACGACCTCTGCTAAGTGACTGAACGTGCCAATTTCGTGATATCGAGACCTCGTGCGATTGGTACATCGCCGGCTGCCAGCGTTCCCACTCTCATATTTTCACCTGCACATGTCTGATATCGATAATCTTACCTTCGTCTCTAGACCTCCGACTGTAGATCCGTAGGCTGATCATCTGCGCTCAATTTGGAGATGTGAATAAGTGTTACGGGAAGACGTAGTCATTGCCGTAACCGACCCGGGCCACACTACTGTAGTTCCATACACATGGCATACACATCCAAATCCCTGTTACTCAACCGCGGTTCGCATGGGGAGTTGAAATATAATATCGTACAGCACTCACAAGAACAATGGATCTGCATGTACACGATAGTTCATGGAGATGTCAAACTTGAGAACGATTGAAGTGCGTTCGGGAACTGAAGTGAGGTGAAGTCACGCACGAGGTATCAGCCAAAAAGCGAAAGTGGGGTATCTGGAGACTCAGCAACGGAATGTGGCCGTTCGGTACCGTTGACTCGGTCAAGCTGAGCCAGATTTCTCTCAAGACCGCCCAGCCAAAAAAAAAAAATGAAATGTTTATTGGTGACATAACGGCATTCGAAAAAATAAACCCAGGTTTCATACATCAAAAACCTGACCTGGGTCTCCCGGTCGGGAAATTGAGGTCTCACGACACTTGGTTTCGTTGGTGGGTCTTTCCCGAGCGCACTCTTAGAGTTCGTCGTATGGATCAGAATCGTCGTCATAGTCATCCCATACGTCCTCATCCTCCTCCTCATCTTCTTCTTCAAAGTCTCGACCATCATACCAAGGAAGGGTCCCACCATCATATTCATCATCGTAAGTGCGTTCCTCCTCTTCGTTGAAGAAAGTGACTCCTCCCCTCCAGTCGAAAAGCGCCGGATCCCCTGACTCTTGCGTTTCCGCGGGACCTTTCACGTCACCCACGACCTCGGCGAGCAATTGAATTGCACGCTGGGACGCAATACACGTGTGTAAATCGAGAGTCTCCAGAGGGGCTCCTTGTTCCTTACGTTTGATGAGCATGTCGCGTAGGTGGTATGTCCTGAGCGCCGTCAACAAAACGTCGTCAAGGATAAGGTTCGTCAATGATGGAAGGCGCAGCGGACCACCAGGCGGAGCGTCTTCGGCTAGCATCTGTCTAAATGGCTTGACTGAAGTGCGGACAAGGCGTACCCGCTTGAGCATGGCCAACCTCGGGGCATGACGGAGCCAGAACCCCTTGCTGAATGGTGTATGGTTCTGTGCGAGAAGACTAGAAATGGTATTCATGGGTAGGTGTGTCACCATGTCATCGAAAATTTCGGTGTCTGTCTCGTCACGCCACGAGGCGTTAGTCGTGGCAGAGAAAACCAAGCGTGCTGAGACTGCCATACGCAGCAGAGTGTTCGAATCGAGAACCTTGTCATCGGCATCTGGCACGGACCACACGAAGATTTCGGCGTGCGTTCTCCCCCCGCTGAGTACGATGGTCTGAAGTGGTGCCGTGTCCTGCGGCCCACAGGCATTTCGAGCGATGTGCGGGATAACTAGTCGTACGTCCTCGCCGTCCCATTCATGAGATTTGGCGGCCACATGAAGGCAGTTGAGAGCAGGCAACACGAGATGTGCGAGTGCGAGCGCACAATCCTTCGCTGAAGCAGAGATATTGAATCGAGTGAGGGATGGGAGTGTAACGGAGCGCCGTGGCTCAGAGATGAGCATGTTGTCATCGAAAGCAACGGGAGTGGAGGAATGAAGGATAAGCGTCTTAAGTTGAGACATTTCGTTCAAGGCGTCCAACCAATCCTCGAGGGTCGGCCTCGCCTCTTCCGAGGGTCTCAGTATCTGGAGGGTTTGCAAGCCCTTGAGGAGAGGTGACTTCCAACTCATGTTGCAGCCGCTCAGCTCAAGGTTTGCGAGCTTGGGGGCGATACCGTCGAAAATAGTGTCTGGAATGACAGGTGGTGGAAATTCAAATGGATGGGAGATATTCGACAAGGAGAGGACTTCCAGGACAGGAGCAGGTGATACGAGTCGCTCAAGCCCAGTCTGAAATTCTCCGGAAATGCTAAGGTGGAGGGTGTGGGATATATGGGCCTCGAGTTGCCTCTCGAAAGCCTCAAATCGTGCCTTGCTCCAGTGGTTTATCTTTGCCTCCAAATGTAAGTGCGCCATCTTTGCCCGAGCCAGTATCTCGGCGATGCCAGCTGGTCGTAGCTTGGCGAAATTGATATGGCTCCAAAGGTGAGGGTAGTTAAGTGCAGTTTCACGCCATTGATGACAAACATGAGTAGCGTGTAGCCATTTCAGATAATCAGCATCTTCGTCGAATGCGGAGGAGGACAAAAATGAGAATATCATGGCGAGGGTTTCGGGAGGTAGTCGTGAGATGGGGACAAGCGCGTTACGACGACGTTTTGACGACTGGAGAGTGTCCTCCAATACTTTTATTTCGTGGTCAATTGCCTGTCGAAGGCGATCTCGGTCCTCAGCTGAGCTTGTGTCCATGTAAACGGATATCTCATAAGAGAGGTCGAGTAACAAAACGACATGCCGTGCCTGGCTTGTGACTAACCGTGACAGGACGTGACGAGGCATCACATGGCCGTGACCAACGAACCACCAGCAAGGGCAGACCAATTGGGAAGGAGTTGGACCCATCGAGAAAGATAAGTTAGTCTGGTCTGGGATGACGTGCCCATGGTCAGGATTTTATGTTGGCGAATTCGCCGTTCTGCCTGGTTACAACATGCTGCCCCCCTCCACTGGTACGAGAGAATTGTTCTCCGTTTTCCATTGATTTTCAAACCCGGAGGTTCTTTTGAGTCCATTTTTGTGTGCCTAGGGACCCGGAGGTTTAATCCATGTTTCCTGTGCCTCTCTGTTGTGTTGAAACGGTTGGGGACCTGAAGGTTGTATGCTAGGTGACGGCGCCTATACTTGTGTGCCAGTTTCGTGATATTCAGATGTCATGCGATTGGAGCAGCTGGTGATCATTCCCGCGCTCACTGGTGGTTCCTCAGATCTTCAGACATGGTAGTAACGCAAAATTCTGGTTCTGACTGGACCTCCGGTGACTTGCTCACGTACAACATTGCCGTGGGCTGTGACATTGTTCCATCAGCCGTTTTCTTTGGTTATGAGGCAGGCACTCCCATTGTTGGCCTCGATTCGTACTTCGTCTAATCGATGTAATCGCGACCTCAACGATCTCTATTGATAACGCCCCTCTTTCTTCAATGCTTAATCTGGCCACGAAAGCCAACATCGGCTACGAGTCCACCATTGATGACTTTGCAAAAGATATCCTACGTGTCCTTGGCTACAAACAGGAGAGAATCGTCATGTCATGTCATCCACTTTGACTTGTCGAAGGTGGGGAGAAGTATATAGACATATTGTATGAGATGAAAGTAGGGCGGACTGTCAGTTATGTCGTTGTGTGTAGTCTAATTTGTATTCCTATGGGTACTTAGGTCAGTAAATCCATAGATCTCCATATACCCCAAGAACAATAAGTAGGTATGTGTACCATAGTCAAATTTCGTCACGATCAGGGGCTATAGTAATCGTAAGAGTACCCGTAGCCAGAGTCGTGGTCGTCGAGATCGAAGGGGATGTCACATTCATCCACATACTCGACTTCCTCCCCGCTATCTTCATCTTCATCACTGTCGGTAACGCAATTAGGCATGCCATCATATTCTTCCTCTTCATCAAAGAAGTCTACTCCTCCCCTCCAGTCAAAAAACTCCGGATTTCCTGGCTCAGGTGTTATCACAGGGCCTTGCACGCTGCTCACAGCCTCTGCAAGCAATTCAATTGCATGCTCAGCCGCAATGCACCTCCGTAAATCGAGTGCCTCTAGCGGAGCCCCCCGTTCCCTACGTTTTACGAGCATATCGCGTAGATGGTACATCCTGACTGCAGTCAACGAAACGCCAACAAGGATAAGCTTTGTCAACTGTGGGAGCCATCTTGGACCATTGGGCGAAACATCTCCAACCAGCATCTCTTTAAATGCCTTGATGACAGTGGGAGCCAGGTGTACCCGCTTGAGCATGGCCAATCTCGGCACGTGACGTAACCAGAACTCCTTGGTCCATCGTGTATAGCTGGTCTGTGCTGTCAGTGTCGAAATGGCATTCACGGGTAGTTGTGCCAGTATGGTATCGTAAACCATGATGCCCCCCCTATCATGCCAATAGCCATTACCCCAGGCGGAGAAAACCAGGCGTGCAGAGACTGCCTTACTGAGCGGGGTGGCCACACTGGGGACCTCGAGGTCGGCATCAGGTACGGTCCACACGATGATCGCCGCGTGCATCGACTCTCCCCTTAACAGCATGCTCTGGAGTGGCGCCGTGTCCTGTGGCCCATTGGCATTTCGGACAACGTGTGGGATGAGGGGTCGCACATCCTCGCCATCCTCATGGTGAGAATAGGCAGCCACGTGCAGCGAGGTGAGAGCAGGTAACACGAGATGAACAAGTGCGAGGGCACACTTCCTCGCAGAAGCGGAGATGTCGAATTGGGTGAGTGAGGGGAGTGTAACGGTGCGTCGAGGCTCGGGAATGAGCGGGTCGTCATGGGAAACGTCTGGGCTGGCGTTATGAAGGACGAGCGTTTCAAGTTGGGGCATCTCGTTCAAGGCATCTAGCCAATCATTGAGCGTCACCTCTTTAGAAGCCTTCCTTATCTTGAGGGTTCGCAGGCCCTTGAGAGGCATCTTCCAACTGATGCCGTAGCCGTAAAGCTCGAGGCTCGTGAGGTTGGGGGCGGTACTGTTGAAAAGAGCATCGGGGATAACGAGTCCTGATGGCGCAAAGTTGAAAGAGTCGAAAGATGTCAAGGAGAGGAATTCCAGGATAGGAGCAGGTGATACGAGTCGCTCAGGCAGATTTCGAAGTTCTCCAGAAATGGTGAGTTGTCGAGTGTGGGAAATGTGGGCTTCGAGTCGTTTTTCGAAGGCATCAAACCGTTCCTTGCTCCAGTTGAAGGCCTCGACCTCTAAATGTAAGGGCAACATCTTCGCCCGGGCGACTATCTCGGTAATACCGGCCGAGTTCAACTTGTTGAAATTGATGTAATTCCAAAGGTAGGAGCAGTTGAGTGCGGTCTCACGCCAATGATGGCAGACATGAGTGACACGCAGCCATGTCAGATAACTACGCTTTTCATCGCATACAGAGTGGGCCAGGAAAGTGAAAATTATGACGAGGGTTTCAGGAGGTAGACGGGAAATGGGGACAAGCGCGTTGCGACGGTATTTTGACGTACGTAAACACTCTTCCATTGCTTTTAATTCATCATCAACGGCTTGTCGAAGGTGGTATCGAGCCTCAGCTGAGTTTGTGTCCATGAAAATGATTAGGAGGAGAGGTTGATATGGTGTTGACTGTTGACAATGGACAATTTGTTGACTGACGGAACGTCTGAACGGCGAACGGAAGCGGCGCCATGCTGACGTGACTATATCACATGACCGAACATGACCGGACTGGGGTCTCGGCGACCCAAGCCAATCTCGTTGCTTCGCAACAATCAACCTCCGAGGTTGTCAGAATGATCAGCTACTTGTATGGATTCGTTTCTGGTACTTTCATGCTGGCGAACGGTGTCCGGTTACAGGGTTTACCCTGGCACGGCGAATCTTTCGCCGATTTTTAAGTGTAAAAACTGATCCGAGTTCATCATCATGTTGATGAACCCGCCGAAGACTAAGCAAAGCAGTAAGTACTAGGTGATGGCGCCTCTGTCCTGCCAATTTCATGTTTCTGTCTTCACATGATCAGGCCATCCCCCATCAGTCCAATGTGCATGAATTTCAGGATTTCATACACCCGCCAGCATGAGTCTTGGCCAGAGTGGGTTTGGGGGGACTACGTAGTACCCGCGGGTTTCCTTCGCCCCACGTCTACTATAAATCCGCTGGTGGAGCATATGGACTTTACTCAGGGAGACCACTCAGATCCTGCGAGTTGACGATCATCATACATTGGAACTCACTCATGAATTATAGACGCATATAGATGACTTGGGGATGTAACTTACGGAGTCCCCTTCAATTACAAAACCACACCATTCAAGTCATCATCACCCTCAAGGTCACCCTCACCCTCACCCTCGTCCTCGTCACCGTCGTCGTCGTCGTCGTCGTCGTCATCCTCGTCATCACCGTCCTCGTCATCGTCATCGTCCTCATATCCAAGAGACCACGGATTCACTATCCCGCCATCGAAGAAGTCTTCCAAGTCTTCGTCAAGGTCGTCGTATTCATCAACATCTCCTTGAAAGAGGAGGGCCATATCCTTTCCCCAATTGGAAAGCGTAGGCCATCGAGGCATCGCCGGAAAGTGAAGGTCAGGACCCTGTATCTCGGCTACCATCTCTCTTAAGAGTTGAACTACATGGGGAGTCACTGGGCATGCCCGCAAATCGAGCGCCCGCAGTGGAACGCCTAGTTCCACGCGGTGAGTGGCCATGTCGAGCAGGAGGTAGTCGTCACCGTGAAATAAGGGATAGACGAAACTGAGTTTAGTCAGAGAGGGGAGCAAGGGCCCGTCGCGACCTGCGTCTTTATGAAGTACTTCGGTAAATGATTTTGTCACTGCGAGATCAACGAGGCGCACGTGCCCCAGCGACTTCCAGCGCGGTGCATGACGAAGCCAATGCCCCTCTGGGAAGTAGGAGGAATTCTGCACTGTAAGACTTCTCAGGGAGCTCAGCGGAAGCGCTGCCAAAGTCGTATCGAGGATTTCGAGGTCCGTCCCGGGCTTCCACCTGTGACCTGAAACGGTGAATATCGCTCGTGCGGCGAGTGTTGCCTTCATCAACGTCACTGCATTTTGCACCTCGATGTCGGCATCCGGTTCCGTCCACGCGATTATCTCGGTCAAATGATCACCGCCACTAATGATCATGCTTTGCAGGGGTTTGACGTCCTGGGGTCCGTGTGCGTTGCGAGAAATGTATGGGATGAGAGTCCGCACGTCATGGGCCTCTGAATGCTCCGAAATGGCGTCGATATGCACGCTGGTGAGCGCTGGAAGAACGAGATGAGCAAGTGCAAATGCGCAGTCTGATGCCGACGCAACGAGATAAAGTTCGGTGAGAGAGGGATGTGTGATGACACGCGCGGGATGTGAGACGACCGTTTGGACCGAAGGAGCCATGGGGGTGGCAAAGTGTACAACAAGCGTTTCCAGTTTCAGCATTTGGCTCATTGCATTCAACCACACTCCAAGACTCGGCCTTGCACCCGGAGAAAGCGTGTGCAGGTCGAGGAGTCGTAGGTTTTTTAGAAGCGGTGACGCCCAACTGATGTCGCAATGGTTTAGCTGGAGGTGAGAAAGCCTGGGAGCGGAGCCGTCGAAAAGATTAGGGGGCATAACCGCTCTGGCTGGACTCCCGAGGAGTCGAACTTTATTGTTGACGATCAGCATCAACCGTTCGAGGGCAGGGGCTGGTGACACGAGTTGGTCAACTATCGTTTGGAGATCTGAGGATTTCGCAATAACATTGAGGCGGCAGGTATGGGACACATGGGCCGCGAGTTGTTCCTGGAAGGTGTCAAATCGAGCGCGTTCCCAACGAACGCGGCAAAGATTGGCATGTAATTCCAAGGGTGCCATCTTCGACCGGGAAAGAACTTCTGTCACGCCTTCCACGGTTAGGGTGGTGAAGTCAATGTGACTCCATAGCCGGGGCTGGTTGAGCGCTATCTCGCGCCATCGATGGCAGACATGGGAGACACGGAGCCATGCAAAATCCCCTTGTTCCTCTCCGGCAAGGATTTGTACACAATCCCCGGGTAGGGACAAGAAAGTGAATATAGTCGCGATGGTTTCTGGTGGCAGACGTGAGATGGGGGCGAGCGCATTACGACGGAATTTCAAGGCTTGGGCGGACTTCTCCAGTGATTTCAATTCGTCATCAATAGCTTGTCGAAGATTTTCTGATGAATATTCTATGTTCGAGCTCATTCTCCAGATGTCTGTTAGTTGTGAAATGGCTTTTCAGTTGAAAGGCCGTGCTTATCTATTCGACCACAACGCGGGTTATAAGTGAAAGACCGCGACACGGTCACATGATTTCTGTGGCTCGCGACTCGCGACTTCATTTGCTTTTGAACACGTCGTGCCATAGATTTTCCCATTGCTGATAATACTCAGTCTCATCACAGGGTAACTCTGGTTTCAGAGATCCATCTGAACAGAAATGCTCGAGAGTCCCGATGACCGACAAGACGGTAAATATTTTACAGTTACGAATTGAGTTGTTATACACCAGACTTACAGTAGTAGTCCGTCAATCTCTGCGGATTCCAGGAATGTGTAAACACTGATCAAACAGCCAGCTTTTCGCACCTGATTACCACGCTCTCCTCAATCCCTTCCCGGTCTATCAGTCACCCTCGCACCTCTCCACATCAATTGGGGCCTGCCGCCTACTAGGTAAGTCCTTTTTCTATATACGTATTTGTCCTTCCGGTGAAGTTGTTCTCTTACGTGTTATATAATATGCAGGTACTCCCGCTGCGATGTAACCTTTTCACACGTGAGTATTTGAGGGGACCATGGTTTGGTAATGCAAGGGACGTGCATACTAGTATAACAATAGGAGTCTCCCGCAGTGACGCCAGTGCTGGTGCACAGAGAAGGAAAATTTTCACCTGCATGAAACAGCACGTATTTTAGGATCGGCCATGTAAGACATACGACACAGAATATGAGGGGTGTGGTAATCTATGTTCGATATGGTCTATTTTCACAAATCAGAATGTCAGAAACACACCCATGGGCTGTGCAGAAACGGTTAATACATACCGATGAAGGTCCAGCTCCCGCATCTGGAGCATCACAACGGCCAAAGCTTAGTTACGAAATTCTCTCTAACGACGGGAAGGGTTACCGTTAATCGAGGAACCTGCAGACAAAGGGGCGCAGGGCGGGGATTGGGGCGAGGCCAAGGGTAATGGTATTACTTCTGCGCAATGGTTGCCCGCAACGACCTCAGACTCATGGACAAACCTCGGGAGCAACGTTAACATATCCACGACAAAGAAGTATGCCACGTATATGAAGAACCAGACCTGGAAGTGCGTTAATTGAGGCGCAAGGGGTTAAAAAGGAAGCTAAACAGAGACCCATGGAGATGTGGGCCGCGCGTGGGACGTCACGCTCTGGGTACTGCATTTCTCCGGCGACACAATTGGCTTGGTTGAAACCATCGAAGGTCCAGTCACACAGAACAGCGGAAAACGCAACTGCATACGGGCGGCTGTAGGCGATGGATCGAGCGTACATTCCGGATAAATGTGCAAGTGGCCACGGCCAAGGAGCATGTGGATGAGACTGAGCAAGATAAAGGGAAGCTCCCAGGCATGGGCATCGACAACAAGGTAAGAGACCATGACAGAGAGATGACGACATGCCACTGCGAGGACCTTAAAGTTTGAATAACTGTATTCAAGGCGAAGTTCATCATTAGGGGTTTACGGGATTAGATCACCTTTGTGCTCATCAAGACGACCGGCGCGCGGGATCCAAGGCTTTGAGCGAGGACGACAAGCGACAAGAACAAAACGTATACGACGACCGCGACCGCGGTGGTATTGACCACCCATTGCGGAATGACCGTGGACCGCGCATCATCGCCACGTGTCGCGTTCTACAGCACTCTATCAAAATACGAGGCCAATCGCTTCCTTGGTCCCTAATAAATATATAATACCCAGAGAGAAAACGGAAGGAGGGGGGGAGGACGTACATCGTCAGCGAAGTCGGATGAGATCGAGCGCCGACTCGAGGGCTCACCTGGACTGAGATATATCGTGGTCCACGTGAAGAGGTACGACGCGAGGGGCCACCGTTCCTCAGGAGCGACGCGCCAAGTTCTGCGAACTAGCTCGCGCCCGTCCACGCGAGTACTAGCGCAGCCATCGCCCATATGACGAGGCCCGCGGCCACGCTGTGGGTATGCGCGACTATCACGCCGGGAGAAGAAGAGCTGCCAGTAGCGTGACACAAATTAAAAAGTCAAATACAACTCCGAGTCGTGAAAACCTCCGGCACGGATTTTTGGTTACTGCACGGTCGGACAAGATCCCCGAACCTATCTTTGATGTGATAGAATACGCACTCGGAGGCCGACGACGAGGGCATTAGTACCTGTTCATATGGAATAAAGGGAAGGATGCGCGTGCACAAGCGAGATGAACGCGATGCAGTTACGACAAACTGTGCTAGAAGGGGATGATTTCACATATACAGTTAAGGATCGTCAGTCGTTTCTCCCCCGTCGGCTTTTGCGACGGGGGTTCTCTGTCTTTCGAGTCATGCTGCTGGGGGTCCATTGAAGAAAACATGACAAGACCAGGCAGAGACTGATACCGTACTAACTTACAACTTGCAATATAGTACGCGACTCGATACTGTCCTCCAATTCCCGGTGGCCGGCGGACCCGCGATTCAGAATCTGCCGCATGGCCAACTCGGCTCGGTTCAGTACCAGGACTACGATAGTGTCAAACCACGCATGGAAGCTCGAAGCTCGAAGGGCGCAATACTGTACTCCAAGTACTGTATAGGCGTAAAGTCACCGAACGCCGCTGACGTTACATTACAGCACTACGCACGTCATAATCTGCATGCTCATTGAGCTGGGGATCCCGAAAGGGGACCCCCAACCCACCCCTGATGCCCTACAACGGTTTCATGGGGATGGACAATTTAATTTTTGACGCTGGGCCGTGGCTGCTACTGGTCAACAACGGTCAGCCGAAGCGGTGTCGTGAGGGACCTGGTGGTGGTGCCACATTGGGGTCGTGTTGTGTTGTGTGTGTTGTGTGAACGTGAACGAACGCCACACAAATTTAGGTGAAATTGAAATTCAACAAACAGACGTCCACGGCGTAAAATGCACCGAGCGACCGAGCGACTGACTGGAAGAGGCAACCTTTAATGAATTTAATTATCCATCCGATATGAGCGACTGCTTGACTTCAAGTCGGTGCGCTGCAAGCACGACCAACTGGATCACACGATGATGTGGATCGGAGGCAATCACATAGATAACGATATATGACACAGGGATTGCTGGCTGTTCGTAAAGAAGGGAAAGGGAAAGTGCGTCTGTTCACAATGAGAAGGATTGATATGCAACAAATTAAGAAAGCAGAAAAACAAATAGAGATAGCGCCCGAAAGTGAAAAAAAAAAGAACGAGGGAGCACATTATGATTACTGGGGAAAGCGTTGACGCGGAATGTAAAAATAATATAAACAAAAAAAGAATGAGGATGATGTTTCGTGGGAGGATGTGTGTTTGTGTGAGATAGATGCCGAGACAGGAATGAGTAATGGGGAATTTGGTTGATGGTAACTTTTTTTGGTTGTGAAGTTCGTGAGAAGTGAGAGTGTGCGTGTGAGTGGTGAATGTGAGATAGGGGGAAAGGAGAGTGGGAAAGGGGGGAGGGGAAGTGAAGGAGACAAGGCGCTCGCTCTCGCGAGCCATGAGGATGAGGGGAAAACGCAACTCGTAGGTCGAAAACAATAATCCAACACGAACATGGAAAGAAGGAGCATGGAACTAAACGAACCTACGATACGGAAGGTCAAGTGAGTAGCGTGCATGAGAGGAAACAGAACGGTGACGCACTTATCGTCATAGAGAACCCTTCCAACTCGAAGGCGGCGTCACGGCCCCGACTAATCCATAGCCTTCTCCCTTCTTCTTCACACCCACGCTGCTCGCACGCGGCGCGGCGGGATTGGCGGGATTCAAGCCCGACGGCGCAGTCCTCGTCCGTGGCCTCCCACCATCGCGGTCGCGCTTCAAGTTTCCCGGAGCCGGAGTAGGTGCACTACCGCCGCCGCCACCGCTCGCCTGCATCATCTGACTCTGGCGGAACGGACGCGAGGGGCGGTCGCGGGGCGCGCCAAAGGTCTCTCCATACACGCTACTCGTCGCCCATCCACCTGGGCCGCTCCTATCGCTATTGGCGCCACCAAACTCGCTCGCGGCGTATCCGTACATCGTGCGCGGCGGGTTGCCAGGGAACCCAGGCATCGCTCCGCCAGGCCACATACCACCAGTGCCAGGCATAAGGAACGAACCCGCGAGACCAGGGTAGCCACCCATGCCGTTGCCGCCACTGCCGCTGCCTCCGCCTCCCATGTTCATGTTCATGGGCATGTTCATGCCCATGCCCATGCCAAGCATACTCGGCGCGCCGACGCTCGACCGACCACCGCTTGTAAACCCGCTGATCGCGCTCCCGCGCTCCCATTCATCCGCTGCGTCGCGCATCGCTTGTTGAGCTACCGCGAGCTGATAAGTCTGCTTAGCGATCATCATCGCTTGCTGGTGTACGGCGAATACTCGCGGGTCAACCATGCCCGAACCCATGTTCATACCCGCAGCCGCGTCCATGCCACCTTGGAGACGAGGACCCGCTCCGGCATTGAGGAGATTTTGCATCTGCAAACCACCGATCTGATCCCCGAAATGTGCGGCAGCCGAAGCTCCCCATTGGCCTTGTAGGCCCATGGGGCCAAGGGCAGTAGGGAAAGGTACGTTGTGAGCTGGGTTCATGCCCATACCCATCGCCATCCGTGGGGGCACATTCATCGGTTGCTGCTCTTCGTCATCGTCGTCATCATCGTCGATCGGACCAGTGCCGTTAATGACATTGCCGAGCTGTGTGTTAGTTCGTCAGCCATGCATGGTACACGACAAAGCCATAGCGAGCGCACCTCAATAGCTGCCTTCGCCTCGCCCCGCCGCCGTTCCTTCCGCTTCTTCTCGGCGTCGCGTTCGCGACCTCGTGCACTATCCTCATCATCACTCGAGCTAGAGACAGCAGCAGGACCATGTCCAAGACCCGATCGGCTGCCCACACTGATCCTCCTGTCCCTCTCCCTTTCTCGTCCACCCCTTTCATCTTCCAATTCATCTGCGAACGTCACGCTCGCACGCTTACGATGGCCAAGTCCAGGCCGACCCGTAGGACCAACGCCGAGGTCGCTTCCGTCTCGTGGCGTTATGGGCATGCGGCTGCTACTCGAGTCACCTGCAGAGCTAGCTGGACTGCTATCACGCATTGCGAATGGCCGCCGTGGCGGCACGACCCCGCCACTAGGGGCTTGGCGAGGCGCGGGTGACGAGGTCGGAACAGACGATGATGGCAGAGTCAGGTGAACATTCGAGACAGTCACTGCTACAGATGGTTGACGAGGACGCGACTGGGGCCGAGGAGCAGGAAGTGGCTCTTCTTTTGCGGACTTCAGCGGTACGCTACGGACGACACGCACGGTTGTATGTGACTCTTCTTGTGGTGGCCGCCGCTGTTGCTGTTGTTCTGGCTTCGACTGGGCGGCAGTACCTGGCACAGAACCGCGCGGTCCTGATTTGTGACCTGCAACCGCGACGGCTTTATCGAGCGCAGCGAGCGTTCCAATTGATGGGTTGCTTGCGTGTGAGGTCGGCCGCGATGTCACTGCGAACGCAGGAGGTTCTTCGCGAGCGCGAATGGGGGTTGGCTTGATGGGAGGAATTGGTGTGTCGCTGGATGTTGAGGAAGACGGCGGGGGTGGGTTAGAGTCGAGGTCCAAAGATGATGTATTAAGTTTTGGCGTGCCGGACGACTTGA
>Ga0307512_10001080_pt1 | contig 39752 bp, 56 predicted proteins | sample 14_EM_MG_FD_200267 | JGI IMG/M metagenome (GOLD analysis project Ga0307512, IMG submission 200267) | Populus trichocarpa ectomycorrhiza microbial communities from riparian zone in the Pacific Northwest, United States - 14_EM | ecosystem: Host-associated > Plants > Roots > Unclassified | place...
TGCTAGAGAAGCTTTATTGAACTTTCTAAGAGGGCCACAAGGCCATATATATACGGTACGAGCATTCACGTACTCATCTAATTGTAGAGACGGCTGAACTCCGTCAGCCCGTATCAGAGCCATCTCCGTCAGCCCATATTAGAGCCATCTCCGTATGAGAGCTAGCCCAGTCAGCCCGTATGAGAGCTGAGATCTATTTATGCAACACATTCATATGGCGTTTCATTTAAGCTTCAGCAAATAAGCATCAACGCTATCGCCACACCAATGACATGCATACACAACTACATAATCATTACCCACCCTAGATTGCTGTCGCATTGGCACTGGAGTTTTAATCACCCATGAACAACTTTCGCTTTATTCTCTTTGGATCAAGATAGCATCGGCAAAAGTGCAAATCGACTATAGGCTGCGCTACGCGTACACGCGCACACGCGCAGCTCATAGCAAGCTTCCCGGCGCAATGCACAGCCTAGTCATCTATAGTCGATTCATAGAGATGTGCGTGTGGGCCTATGGACCAATATACGGCTGGTGGCCGGAGATGGACCTATACCTGGCTTTACTGCCTGCAGTCTTCGCTGTTATACCGGTACTGTACACACTATTGCTGCGAGTCCACTAGACAGCCCACTGGCGCTTGAGAGCCTGCTTTATAGCCTGTTTGATAGCCTGTTTGATAGCCTGTTTGATAGCCTGTTTGATAGCCTGCTTGGGAGAGCCACGCTTTACAAAGCCGCGCTTTGGGAGGAGTAGAGTTTTCCACAGGAAGCTTTTCGCCGTATGAAAACTCTGAGTTTGCGGAAGCCTTGGCTAATAGAAGGCTCTAAGTCTGTGGAAGCTTTGATGCTGACGTTGACGTAGGCAACCTACTTGTCTAAGTGCTTCTAGTACTATGATCACCATCACCAACACCACCACCATCGCCATCACCATCACCATCGCCATCGCCATCGCAATCATCACCATCAGCCCCAGACCGAATACGCACACATATGCCCACAATCGATGGGAAGCGGGCAGCAGATTCCGCTGGAAAATCTGAGTCGGAGATCTGCTCTCCCCAAGATCCAATTGTCTACCATTCCTGCAGAATCTAAGGCTGCAATTGTCAACACCACGACCGTGAGGCATCGTGAGATTTCGTCGCAGTGGGCGCACTAAAGATAAGGTTCAGACTATGATATCGACCGACGTCATGATTTCGGCCACTCTATACCGCCTGCCACCCGCCACCCGCCACCCGCCACCCGCCACCCGCCACCCGCCTCACGCCTCCCGGTGCCTGGCACCTGCAACTCAGCAAGTCTCTGGATCGAGCACGCAGGGGCATATATGGGAGCATATAGTCAAGTGGGATTGGGAGTGTCTTGCATCTTGAGAGTGTACTTGGGAGCGTAGGGCCAAGTAGGCTGGGAGTGTGCCATCGAGTGCAATTGGGAGCATACTTGAGAGCATGCTTGGGAGTGTACTTGAGAGCGACTCGGAGGTGTACTCGAGAGCGTACTCGGAGGTGTACTTGGGAGTGTCTTGAGAGCTTATTTGGGAGCGTACAGTCATGCAGGCTGGGAGTGTGCCATCGAGTGCAATTGGAAGCGTACTTGAGAGCATGCTTGGGAGTGTACTTGAGAGCGTAATCGGAGGTATACTTGGGAGCATACTCGGAGGTTTACTTGGAAACGTACTCGGAGGTGTACTTGGAAGCGATATTGAAATACTGATTTCTAGAAGCTTAATTGTATTCTAAGAGGGCCACAAGGCCAGTATATATATGAGAGTGCAAGTACGGCTGAATGCCATCAGCCCGTATCAGAGTCAACAGTCATCTCCGGCCATACGAGACATCACCGTCTCCGGCCATACAAGACACCTCCGCTCCAGTCATACAAGACATCTCCGCTCCGGACATACAAGACATCTCCGCTCCGGCTGAGATCTGTATATGCAGCACTCCCCCCTCTTGCTACGCTTCGTGGAGCAAGACAAAACAAACAACAAATGATGCCCATAGTAGCCTCCTTAAAACCCTGCGTGGCAAGTGAGCAGGGAAAGAGTACTACCGTAGCCTGAGGATGGCCATCTATATAAACAAAGAAATCCGTATTCTCACAACCTCCGATTGACCTCCAATTGACCTCCAATTACCATAAACCCATTGCTCTTGTGAACTTCGTATGCTTATCTTTAGTAAGTGCTTTGGTGAGTAGATCTGCCACATTTTCGTCTGTGTGTACGTAGGAGTAGTTGACTATTCGTCGTTCTTGCAGATCTCGACTGTTGTGGTAGCAAATGTCGATGTGTTTAGTTCGAGCTTTGATGATTCCCGTGGTGATAAGGGTGAGAGCACCCTGATTGTCGCGGTTGATTGGCAGCGGTGTTGAGTCTTTCTGAGAACCGTGAATATCATTTTGCAATTGGAGTAACCATTTCGCTTCTCTGGAGGCCTCCGAGCAAGCGATGAACTCGGCCTTGAGAGTTGACATGGCGATGAGACTTTGCTTTCGGGACTGCCACGAGATGGCACCATTATTGGCGAGAAACACGTGGCCTCCCTAAGACTTGCGGTCCGCACTGTCATTGGCCCAATCGGAATCTGAGTACCCTACGAGACTATTGCCGATGTCGATGCCATTGAAGTGTAGTCGAAAATCGGCTGTAGATTTGAGATACTGAAGGACTCTCTTAGCAGCGGTCATATGGCTGGTGAATGGCCGCGGATTGTAACGAGAAAGAGCAGCGACCGCATACGAGATATCTGGCCGAGTTGCAAGTGCTGCGTACATTAGTGACCCCACGACTGCTTGATAGTCTGTGATATCTTCCAATTGCTTCTCTCCCCGATCCTCGGCCAAGTCCAATTCGGGTACGGTTCGATGGTCAACTCCCAACCCGTCTGAATTGGGCGGGTAGTCAGCGGGTTGCCCAGCGGGTCCATCCATAGATTCATATAAGGCTCTTATTTTTGGAGTTTCTTAATAATATCTTATCAAAATCACGTTTTCAACAACCAATAATATGTTTTTGCATGCTTTGCAGCTTGCAATATCGATTAATTTGGAATCGGTGTTTTACCTTTGATATATTGTATTTTTGCCTATCAGGGCGGTCAAAAATTGTGTTATGAACGCGAAGATCCGTGCGAGGCCTTGATTACCAAATTTGCAACAACTAAAACTGTTGACGCTCCGTTGACGCTCATTTTCAGGATGCGGCAGGGACCATGTCACTGTTGTTTTTCCAGTAAAGGCTGCCAATATTTCATAAATGGATGTCTGCAACCAATTGGAACATAAATTACCCAAGATGTGAAGCTGAAAATCGTTGATGCTCCGTTGACGCTCATTTTCATGATGTGGCTGGGAGCATGTCGCTGTAGTTTTTCCTAGTAAAGGCTGCCAATATCTGATAAATGGGTGTCTCCAACCAATCGGAATATAAATTGCCCAAGATGTGAAGCTAACAATCGTTGACGCTCCGTTGACGCTCATTCTCAGGATGCGGCAAGGAGCATGTCGGTGTAGTTTTTCCCAGTAAAGGCTGCCAATATATGGTAAATGGATGTCTGCAACCAATCGGAACATAAATTACCCAAGATGCGAAGCTAAAAATTGTTGACGCTCCGTTGACGCTCAATCTCAGGATGCGGCAGGGAACATGTCGCTGTAGTTTTTCCCAGTAAAGGCTGCCAATATCTGATAAATGGGTGTCTGCAACCAATCGGAACACAAATTACCCAAGATGAGAAGCTAAAAATCGTTGACGCTCCAATGACACTCATTCTCAGAATGGGGCGGTGACCGTGTTGCTGTCTCTTTTGCCTATAAAAGCTGCCAATACATCGGTTATGCATAACAGCGACCAAATCGCTGTTGAATTACCATACTTACACAACTACAAATCGTTGACGCTCCGTTGACGCTCATTTTAATGTATTGTCCATTCAACATCCGCTGCCACCGATAATAGTTTTCATCACGATTTGAACATATTGGTAGTCTTTCTGACAGATCGAGACTTGGCCCTGTGGCACAGCCGAGCGCAGTCACATTCTTGCACTGTTCGCTCTCACACGACTAAAATTTATGTATCTTGCCAAAAGCTTCATTGCACCTGCTATACATCTGTTTATCAACCAATATTTACAAGCTACTGCTCACCATTCGCCCATAATATATCTCTAACTAAAACTCTTGGTCAAGATACATAAAGAAGCTAGTGAAACATTGATGCATTGTGTCCTACTTTTTCTTCACTCCCTTATTCCTCCTCGTTTCGATTGCATTGACTGTCATCAACACCTTTTCAGCCTGTCTCTTTGACTTCTGTGTAGGCCGAATCAATCCGGGAACATTTGGGGCGGCGCTAACATCCCGCTGCTCTGGGCATTCTGGATCCTCGATGCTATTGTCTTGCTCTATATCAGATTCAACGTCCACTGCGTAATCGTCTTCACTGTCATTTGGATTATCTAAGTCCCCATTCCAGTTAAGCCAATCTTCAGTGTCCGAAATGATGTCAGGTGCGCTATCCTCATCACTTTCAACTGGATGACGGTTGATTCTCCGGACTTGGAGAATGTTTAATATTTGAGTTCTTCCTTCAGGGAGGTCTTTTGCAGACAAAGGTGGTGGCAAAGGAGATCTTTCTGACGATTTAAATGCAGCCGCAACATCATGTTGAAAGAGTGACCAGGGTGCTTTGACGATCTCTTCGGTGTCCGTAATGTATCCCACAGCGGTCATCTGCTTGTTTTGAGCGTGAGATTCCTTCTGGGTAGCACATAGGTTTTGGCTGCCCTGCCACATCTCCAAAAAGTCATGAACCTTGGCCATTCGGTGCAATTTCCTTGCCTCTGCCTCTTTCTTCATTTCCGAGTCGTTTTCTGTGTTCTTTGTATCCAATAATGGGTCAACGCCTGCCAAAATCCCGTTATTGGCTCGAGCGAACTGCCTTACAACAACTTTTTTGTGTAGGGTCTCGCCTGTTGTTTTTGACTGCCTTCAGCCGATAACATCTCGGCCAAGGGAAAAACTGGCCTCCACTCCGACACCATGTGGTATGATAGAGAATATGTTGCGTGCCACATTGGAGAGATCGGGGTACTTGGAGTGCGTTTCCTCTTGTTGGGGCCACCAGTCGGTTATGTCTGGTAAACAAAATGTACTGCTAATGTCCATTGGGTCGGAGTGGTAATCATTGAGATTTGGATTAATTTGCCCCCAGTTCTTTGGTGCTTCAGGCGGCGAATTCAAATACAGCCTGGTGGCGGTAAATAATCGTGCTGCGCGATCGCTTTGTCCGGGTGTCATTTCAGCCACATTGTTAGGCGTTCACTATTTGTCATCATCGCTGGACAAATCATATGGATCAAAGGATGATTGACAGTATCCTGAAGCCATTGCAGAGGGGATGAGATTGCTGCTCGGTAAGCTTTCGAGTTTATAGACAGGCACCTGTGGATGTTTGGCACAGTATTCATTCTCCACATACTTCAGAAAGGCCTCTTGGTATTGGGTTGTATAGGATGTCTCGTCCTCAGGATTAATATGCATTCGTTTGTCCCACTTTGTAAATGATCGGAGCTTCCGGACAGGATCGAGGATATGTGCACAAATGAGAAGCATGGCCGTCCATGGAGTCACTTCAGCATAATATTTGGACAGCTTTTGTTGAGCTAACTTCATGGCGAAGAACAAGTCTTCCTTCCATTGGGTCTTCTTCTTGGCCAAAGCTCGCATCACGCCATCCATGTGATCGAACATGTCATTGTACACTGTGATAACATGATGCAATGTGACTGTATGCCTCTTCGACATCCACAGAGTCCAATATTGGAATGGCCTCAACACTTCCATGACATTCTTCAAAATGGTCCATTCATCTTGAGTTGTGAAAAGTGGCCGGTAATCAGTGTATTTTGGATTTTGAAGCCACTCGCGTGCGAATTCCCGTAATCGGTAGGCGCGCCCGAGCAACTCCAGTGTAGAGTTCGAACAGGTCTTCACATCCATAATCGAAAGTACCGCCATGAGGACTTTGGTTTTTTGACAGTCAATGAACTCATTTCGATGACCAGGTGTCAGCGTAATCAATACCGCAAGCATTCTCTGCTATATGAAAGTAAGTTTCAGGACTTTCAAAATATCATGAAATACGTACTTTCTCAATTATCTTTGCTATACCTGGTCTCATGGCCGACACCTTAATGATTCTAGCATTGCCCTGTTTTCGAAGTCTTTGACTCTTCCGAATGCCTATGCTTTCATTCTCTCCAAATTGCTGATCGTGCTCATGGGCTTCCCAAGACTTGGTCTGGCCTTTTACACCCAGACTGCTCATGAATGCACCTAAAGCCACCTGTATGACGTGTGCCATGCACGGTATGTGGTTCCTCAATGCAGACCACTCGATTCCAGAGACCTCAAGTGTTGATTGCAGCTCGTGTGTTATCGAGTAATTTGAGGAGGCATTATCCGTCGTAATTCCAAGCAAACAGCCGTCGGTAAGCTCAAAACGATCAAGCACGTCCTTAAAATGTACGGCTAGCCTTGCTCCAGTATGTTGGCCCTTGACCTATCATTCCTAATTAGCTTTCGAAACAGGAAAAGAACAGGCGATCAACCTCATCAAAAGTGAGTTGAACTTCGCGCAATGCCCAATTGAGATCCATGTAATAAGCGATGACCGACGTTATCACTAGTTTGTTTGTTGATGTCCATCCGTCCAAAGCTAAACTAACTTGATTTCACGATGGTAATTGCTTCTTAATTGCATCCACGGTCAGTGCATATTCCCTCCGGCAAATGTTGCTAAGGGTCGTAGCGGACAGCAGCACTGGTTCATTGCGTAATGCTTTATATGACCATCATAGCTCTAGATTTGATATAGCGTTCCATGGAATGTGAGCCGAAACAAATCCTAACAGGAGGTAGCGATTCCAAGTGTCTTGGTGAAATTCGGAAGTTTCAAAGTCCTTAGCTGTCAGTTTGGAACGTTTTGTCTGTCATTTCGGTCAATATGGATCAACCTGGAACTCAAATATGATTTTCCTCTGCAAACTTACTATTGTGAATCCACGACTTCCTTGCCTCTTCAGGATGGCCCAAGCAGTTTCATCGACCGTCGAACTAGTCAATTCAGTAACCTCTGACTCTGTTAATTCTTTTAAATTTGCGATGTGAGCTTTGCCAGCAAGTGTTTCCCCATTGAGCTGGTTCCATGTTCTGATGGATGGCGAAGAACTTGATGACAAACGATAGATATGATACCAGGGCTGCTGGTCTCCTCAATTCCGCAGTGTAAATAGAATCGCCACGAAGGCGCATGTCTAGCATTTTTCCAAGAAATAGGCCGCTTTGAGTCTACATTCATTGATGCCCACGAAGCATCAAAGATCGTTTGTGAAGTGAGATCACCCAAATCACGAATAAAGACGCGTTCATCCTTGGAAGAGATCATAACCTCAACCAATGAGGTATTTAAAGATTTTGAATCCGACATCGCGGTAGGAATTTGATTGCTGCCCGATCTGACTCGAGAGGCTGCCAAAAGTTACGTTATAGTAAAGAAGAATGCGGATTCTTATATATTGACTAGAGCTACAAGCATATAATAGTCAGATCTGTGAGACATTGCATGCATATTTGTGAAGTTGTATACAACAACATATTGCAAAGACTGACTGCGTAAGACTCAATTCAGGAACAACACAATGCAGTTCATTGCTGTGTAGCTTATTGAGCCCCCATAGAATTTTTGACGTTCTGTGGGCGCTGAATTGTAGGAGGCGTATGCGATATTGTCACTAGCATTTTTCCCCATGAAGGCAGCCAGTAAGTTGAATATGGGATAACGACGTTCCATAGCCCTAAGATTGTCTAAGATGCAAGACCAAAAATCGTTGACGCTCCGTTGACGCTCATTTCTAGGAGGTGGTAGCTGTATCGTCACTAGCATTTTTGCCCATAAAGGCAGCCGATGAGCTGATTATGGGATAACGTCGTTCCATAGCCCTTAAAGTGTGCAAGATGCAAGACCAAAAATCGTTGACGCTCCGTTGACGCTCATTTTTGGGAGGTGGTAGCTGGTTCGTCGCTAGCATTGTTGCCCATAAAGGTGGCCAATACATTGATTATGTGTTAACGTCGACGCAGAGCGCTCTGAGTGTCCATCATGGAAAACCAAAAATTGTTCACGCTCCGTTGACGCTCATTTATAGGAGGTGGTAGCGATATCGTCTGTAGCATTTTTGCCCATAGAGGCGGCCGATAATATGATTATGGGTTGAAGGGGTTGCTTCACCCTATAATTATCCAAGATACAAGACCAAAAATTGTTGACGCATCGTTGATGCTCATTTCCAGGATGGTTCAACGAGAGTGTCACTATTGTTTTTGCCTATAAAAACCACCCATACAGTCACTTTGGAAGGATGTGACTATGCAGCCGTTTGTTTGCTGAAAATGTGAGATCAAAAATCGTTGACGCTCCGTTGCAGCTCAACCTAATGACATACTAACAGTCAGTGAATGCTCAACAATTGTCTGCAAAAATGCACACAGTAGTTATTGGCAGCCAATAAATCGTTTCTATATATAAACATTTGAATCCAACAGCTTCCAAGCCTCTGAATTTCTGATCCACCACTTGACATGTTATCTGTGTGATAAATGATGTTAGCCTATCACATTCCAGCACTTTCGGCTGGCAATTAACCACATATATATCCGTACACTAGTTTTTGATATATTTAGCCCGACTTCCTCACCTTTCCTCATCCAGCTCATTCTCCGTGATTTCCATGACATACCATAAGCAATTTTCAAAATCTCGACCATGTGCACCGGGTCTGTGCAGAGAGTTATGTAGTGGGCTGCATAATCGTATGCAGCACGACGGTCGTCATTCATCCGGGTTTGTGTTGCGCATTGACCGCCTCACCTATGACACGTATGACATCACGAATACCAATTTGCCTATTCAATCCTCCGGCAATGCAGGAGCCGTCACAATGTCTTCGTCGGAATCTGATTTCTATATGGTGATTAGATTGGGACGCTGTGTGCAGGGGTTATAGCTTATGGGTTCGACATGCTTAGGTATCTGAATCATTGATGAATCTGGCGCTGGGGTGGGCGGGAGGGACGGAATGCCTTTGTGTGTCTGGGGTTTCCACAATCCAAGCCTCATTTGACTACTCCCTGGTTGAGAAGTCACTTGCGGCATTTGCGATTTTCTGGGGATGCTATCAAGCGTCTCCATTGGCTCACCAAATGTCATCGGCGCAGAATGGGTTGCATCCTCTTCCGTTTACGATTGAACGACCGCCGGAACCTTCAATTCCGAAGACCCGTACTTCTTATCTCTCTCATGGAAGTAGTCGGCCGCATCTCCCCAGCCTGGATGCATCAATTCGTCAAGCTCTATCTACTTCTGCCGAAAACGCTCCATGCGATGCTGTACTGTTTTAGAGATTGTGCCCATCACCCAGCCGGGTTCGTCATCTTCGCTAATTTTGCCTAGCTCAGGATTATCTTCATCATCATCCTCGTCTTCCCCATCCTCCCCATCATCGGAACTTGCAAGATCACTCAGACTATCTCCGATGGCGTTCAACATCCCGTCAAATGTTGTTTCAGGCTTGGTGGTTGTCAATCCCGCATTTTCAGCATTTCTCATTTCTTCCTGCGCCTGCTTAATTGCTGTCTCTGCGTCTTCAACTCGCTTTCTTGCCACAGTGGTCTCTCTTTCCACATAATCCTCAATCCATTTCACCTTCTCTTTGTTGCTTATAAAGTGTGTTTCTCGTCATCTCCCCGCCGCAAGCTTCTTTGTGGATCGCAAGCTGCGCATCGCTCGAAGGGCTCGGACCCTTTCTGCTTCCAAGCCGCTCTTGCCTTCATTCGCTTGATGACATCGTCTTGTGGAACGCTTTGTCGATTTGCTGTATTTGCCTGCCGCTAATGGCGAAAGGTTCTTTTTTGGAGCATTGACCATTGTATTTTGTGTTGGCTTTGTTGATGGACGAGATGTTGGATGTTGCAAAATATGGACCACATAGAGGCAAGCTGCATCTTTTATGTCGAGGTTGGTATGCTTCATCGACTTGAACAAAGTAAAATCCACGTTTTGACCGTCACTGAATTTGGAATAGCAATGCTAACCGTACATCATTTAGCGTCTGTTTCATGTAAGATCCCGCAGGATTTCTTGAGACAAACATCAGCAGACATCCTTTCTGTCGAAGAATGTACTGTTTATATCTCACACACCCGACATTTCGGCGGTTGTTCACTGTGATTTGTCCCTGTAAACAACGACACAACGTTGCACCGCGTTGGTGCAAATCGCAGGACGGTTGGAAACCCGTGCAACCAGCAGCTATACGCAGCAGGATTCAGCTTGGGTAGAACGTGCAAGTTGGCTGTTCTGCATGCCATTTTGACTTGAAACTAACTATATATTCCTCAGGACTTCCCACTTCTTTTTGTTATCTTCTTGCTCAGGACTTCCCACTTCTTTTCGTTATCATCATCTCTTCACTTCCACTGCAGCAAATCATGGCTCCACAAACACCTCAGCAAGGTGCGCGTGGAACAGAATCGAGCAGAACGACGCGCGCTTCTTCCAATACGCCACCCGCTGAGACCCAACTACAACGCAGACACCGCTTAGCTCACCGTGACGCTGCAAATGCAGCCACCGAAAACATGACCCTGTATGCACAGTTCAAAATTGTCCGTAAAACCCGAAGCAGCAAGAACAAGAAGCAGCACGCAATCGGATGCGAGTATGGTCAAACCGAGGTAGACGGCTGTCAACTAATGATATAACAAGCAGCTGGTGTATGTAGAGAGCTGAGTGACCAATTTCTAGCCGCCCGTAATGGGAATCCTCCATGGTAGACCAAGGCATTTGTCTGCACAGTCTGTGAAATCGAACATCATGATGTCGTCAGCTCTGGGATTTTCGTGGACAAAGTTAGTGATAAGAATCCCCGAGAGTGGACCAAACAGGCTTTAACCACGTTAGAGGATGCCCCAGAAGCGTATATGGTAGAGGTACTAGCCGAATCTGATATGTAGATGCAACAACTAATTTCTTGTAGGTTTTCAACATGTCTGCAACTATGGCAAAGCAAGGAGGTCGGGTACAGCAAGAACAGTCTGACATGTGCCTTGCCTTGAATATGGCCAAAATGGCCAAAGGAGGGTTTTCGCACGCCGCAATAGAGGAAACGCAATTCCTAATCAAGAAACCTCGTGCCGAAGTCTGAGAAGAGGAGAAGAGGGGAGTTGAGTTTCCTGGGCATCACAATGTGAAGGCTGCGATGGAAAGACACCCGGCTACGCTTCGAGAAAATCAAACGGACGGCTGCCTCCCTTGCCAAAATGGCACAGCACAGAACCCCCAGACACGCTTGAGGCGCAAAGGCACAGGTGCACCTCCACCAGAGCGACTCAGACACCCGCCACCAGAACCGAGGCCACATCCGCCCGGAATGCCACCTGTGCCACCGGGTGATAATGGGGCAGCTCATTTATCCGAAATCGAAGGTGTGCCATCCGGATATGTGTATATACATCCTCCTCTTCCCAGTGCTCAATTTTTCAATCATGATGCATATGACAAGGATTGCAAGCGCGATAAAGATTTTAATCCAGATTTGCTGACTGCTAACGGAACATCCACTGGTTAGTACACTATATGCCGCGTGGTAATGCAGCTGACATCCATTTTGCAGACGACAGCAGCCTATTGAGCGAACCTGACAGTGAAGATGAGCATTGATCGAATGGAACAGGTTTTTGGAGTGTATTATTATCTACAATTAGCGGACACTTTAAAGTGTATTTTAAAGGATATATTCATATGTATTATTAAAGAACAATGTGGTGATAAAGAAGAAAGTACATGAAGACGGTACAAAGGCTGCCAAAACACCGTTAATGATATAGTAGGCCAAATCGAATGATAACAGATTGTGGCTACGCCCGTCGCAAAATAAGCGTCAACGGAGCGTCAATGATTTTTGGTCCTGCATCATTGGTAATCTGTGTGCCGATCGGTTGAGACGATTCATAAATGCGGTATTGGCTGGCATTATCGGCAAAAGAGTGAGCCACACGCTCCGTGCCCCATTCTGAATATGAGCATCAAAGGAGCGTCAACGATTTTTGGTCCTGTAAGTCAGGTAATTCAAAAGTGATATGGTCGTTCCTATATATAATCAAAGTATTGGCTGCCTTTATAGGGAAAAAAGATAGCTACAAGCTTTGTGCCCCTTCTTGAAAATGGGCGTCAACGAAGCGTCAACGATTTTTGGCCTTTCATCATGGGTAATCAAAGTGTGATGCATCGGTCATTGTCTATATACGATGTTTTGACCATTTCTCTAGGCTAAAACGGTCATTCACTTCTAGTTGCATCATTGTAAATGAATTCAGTTGTTACTATCCGGGAGGCTGTCGCGGGAACGTCTCTTGCTTAGCTGCACACAGAGGCTGCCAATTCCTCCTTAATAGAGGACTGCAATCATGGGCCACATAGATTACCCAAGATGCGAGACCTTAAATTGTTGATGCTCAGTTGACGCTCACTTCCAAGATGGGGCAGGGAGAGTGTCGCTTCTTGTTTTGCCTATAAAGCATGCCAATACCTCAGTTATGACTATCTGCAACCTATGGCTACTCAGATTACCCAAGATGCAAGACCTAAAATCGTTGACGCTCCGTTGATGCTCATTTCCAGGATGGTTCAGGGAGCGTCTCTCCCCATTCTTTGATTACAAAGGCGGCCACTACATCCAAAAAGAACACCGAGGTACCATGGTTAATATTGTATGATTAATGGTAGAATATCTGAATGCGACCATAAATAGAACAACCCGAAATGCAGAACCGGAGATTCGACCAGACGGGTCTAGCCAAACCCGGCGAAACCCGCGGGTTGACGGGTACGGGGCCGGGTTTGCACCACCAAGAAGCTGCGGGTTGGGTTTTTGGATGGTTCTGGAACCGAACCGAACCGTTTTTCCGGTCCAAACCCGGACCGCTGGCCGGTTACCCCAACCCGTTGCCAACACTATCCATGGGCGTCGAGACACCATGAGTATGTTCCGTGCTGAATCGTCTGAGGATTGTGGTAATATAGGCTTTCTGACCGAGACTGATTCTGGTACCTATTTCATCGCGGTGCATCTCGATGCCGAGGAATTGGTGAGCCAGGCCGAGGTTTGTGATCTTCTTTTTCTCTGAGAGTGTTGCCCTGACCTCGATTGCAGCTTTGGCGGCTGTCTCCGGATATGACATGGAGATATCGTCGACATCCAGAAGTATTAGAATACCATCGCTGCGGAGATAGAGGTTGGGGTTGGCTGAAGACTGTGGGAAACCAAGGGAGAGGAGAAAGGCATTGATATCGTCGTGCCACAGCCGTGGAGCTTGTTTAAGGCCGTAGAGAGCTTTCCTGAGTCTGACAATGATCTTTGGTGCATTGAGGCCCTCTGGCCATCCTTGTGGCAAAGTCATATAGATGTTGTCATCGTCGATTTTGGGGTTTAGGAAAGCAGTAACTACATCCAAGTGGTCCATATTCCATCCATATCTCCCGATGAGAGAGATGAGATACCGAAACGTAGTTAGTTTCCCAACAGGGGCATATGTCTCACCGTGATCCATCTGCTCATATCCCTTTATGACTAGCCGTGCTTTGTACCATATAGACCCGGCAGGATTGTGTTTAGTCTTGTAAACCCACTTAGAGCCAATTGGCCTAACTTTCAGTTGCCATGCTTCCCGGGAGTTGAGAGCTGAGAAGGTGTTATTGAGCAGGATTGACGTTCTTTCTTCCTCCATGGCTCTTTTCCAATGATTTCGTTGAGGGATTTCCATAGCGTCCGTGTAGGTAAATGGATCTGCTGCGGATGCCGTTAATGCTTCTGCGGAGGCTTTACCTTGACTTCTTGTAACACGACTCCCTATTGGCGGAGCTGGAGCTGGAGCTGGAACTGGAGCTGGAGCTGGAACTGGAGCTGGAACTGGAACTGGAGCTGCTCACAGTACTTGGCTTGATATCTTGATTGCTGCAGCCGAACGCCGGGCAGTCTGATCCTCTCTGCGGAGGCGCCGGCTGTGGGCGATGTTTTCTGCATCTGCTGCCGAACGCTGGGCGGTCTGATCCTCTCTGCGGAGGCGCCGGCTCTGGGCGATGTTTTCTGCATCTGCTGCCGAACGCTGGGCGGTCTGATCCTCTCGGCGGCGGCGCCGGCTGTGGGCGTTTTCTGCTTCCTCCTCAGGAGCTTCATGCATGTGAGATTTGGATCTCTTACCGATCTGCGTAGGTTGACTAACTTGTCCTAGGAGAGGCTCATCTCTGGTATCTGTTTCCTTGACATATTCGGCATCTTCTGGTAATCCAAATATGTCGATCTCATTGCTACCATGCTGGCACCACATGTGTGCATTTCTTTCATCGTCGAAGACGACTTCTGATTGGGCTTTCACTCTCTGATATTCGGGGTTCCATATCCTCCACAACATCTTTGAGTCGTGTGTGTAGCCTACCATCATGCAGGGCGTTGATCTCAGGCCGAATTTGCCTCGGCGTTGGGTTTCGCGGATGAGTCTGCTAGCGTAGCATCCGAATAGACGTAGGTTGTGGAGGGAGGCTTGATATGATATTTCGTTGCCATCAGCATCGTGCGTGGGTTTGCCAAATCCATGCAGCATTTTGTATCGTGTTTCGTACAGTGCTTGATAGCCATCGTGATCATCTTTTCTTTTCAAGCCTTCATTTGGTGATCTTTGATGACGATAGACTACGGTATTGACTGCTTCTCCTCAGAGCTGAATGGGAGCCTGGGAGTTGATCATCGTTGCCTGGGCATTTTCGGTGATTGTACGGATCATTGGTTCGGCAACACCGTTCTTATGGTGGGCATATGGAGGGGCTGGCTCGTATGCAGTCCCGCGGGCCGCGAGGACATATCGAAAGGTCTTATTGTCGTATTCTCCCTGTCCATTATCGCACCGGAATTGCTTGATCTCGTATCCCATTGAGTCTACCTGGGCCTGAAATGACTGGTAGGCGGAGGTGCAGGTCTCGGCTTTCTTATTTGGGAGCAGCCATACGGATGTGTACCTCGTGTAGTTGTCGATAAATAGTATATTGTATCGATTGTCTCCGAAGGTCAGCGTAGAGAAGGGACCACACACATCCGAATGTACAAGTTCAAAGGGCTTCGTAGTGTGCTTGACTGGCACTCTAATGAACCTTTGCTTGTGCTTGGCCTGGATGCAGATTGTGCACATAGAATCATTGTGTGTATATCCGTCAATCAGAGACATCATGGCGATAGGATTCATATGGGCTAGTCGTCGGTGCCATATTCTAGACTCTGGGATTGTGAGAGACTTTCGAGTGGACTTAGTTTTGGCTGCAATAGGTGCTCTCGATGACTCGATTGTAGGCTCGATTGTAGGCTCGATTTTAGGCTCTGGGATAGGGGGTGAGCTGTCTCTCTTTCTCTTGTCCTCGGTAGTCGATGATAGTAGTGTGGTTGCGGGGACTATGATATATATGCCATTGATTAGTTTTCCGGTGAGGTTGCATGAAGATGGCGAGGTTACGGAGCATTTTCCTTTCTGAAATATAGTCGTATGCCCGCGCAAATCCAATTGGTTGACCGATAGAAGGGAAAGTCGAAAAGTAGGAGTATGGAGGGCTTCGACTTGATAGCCCTGTATGACGTCGACGACGCCGTACCGCATGGTGGTGACTGAATTGTTGTCTCCGAGCTCGATTACTATAGGCAGTGAGAGCTTTTTGAATGTTGAGAATCTGCTGCGGTCATTGCACATGTGGTGTGACGCTCCGGAATCAATGACCGACTTCTGAGCCGTGGCGGCAGGGGCAGCGGCGACAGCAGAAGCAGTTAGTCACAGGGGATTGCAGTCTCCGGTCGTAGCGAGAGCTGCTGTAGCAGTGGCTTTCTTCACTTTCCACCACTCCTGTATACGTTTGTAGGAGATGCAGTTGACTTTGACGTGGCCTGGGAGCCCACACTGGAAGCAAATGCGCTCATCGTTGTTTCCTCCCTCCTGAGTGTGTTTCCGCTTTCTGCATGCATCTGTAGTATGGCTGTCAATTTTGCAATAGGTGCACTTACTCTCGTGGCTGTTTCCGCTTGCACCGTTTCCACCATGTCCACCGCGTCCACCACGTCCACCACGTCCACCATGTCCACCACGTCCACCACGTCCACCACGTCCACCACGTCCACCACGTCCACCACGTCCACCACGTCCACCACGTCCACCACGTCCACCACGTCCACCACGTCCACCACGTCCACCACGTCCACCACGTCCACCATGCCCTCGGCCTCGGCCTCAACCACAGGAGCCGCCACGTTGTGTGAAAAGGGCAGCCCCCGTGGATGCATCTCCGAGTTCCTTTGTGATACTAGCTGCAGTTTCTTCTTCTAGGAGGTCATGTATGGCTTCTTCGGGTGTAGGTAAGGGCTTTCTATGCTGTAGGACCATTAATATCATCGCATACTGATATGGCAGTGATGTGAATATTTGTGTGCGGAAATCTCGATCGGTGATTGCATCGTTGGTATGGTCCAATTGTATGCGGTAGTTACTAAGCTTGGTGAAGTATGCTTTAAGTGGTTCTTCCTCCTTGGGTTGGCAAACACGGAACTGACGAAGAATGTCCTGTCTGCCGATGTAGGATTGGGCAGTGTCCAAACTGGTTCCTAGTGTGTTCCACATCTCATGAGGATTTCTTATACCTTCGACGATGCGTCATTCTTCAGGGGAACAGGAATGTCTGATTATAGATACAGCCTCAGCTTCCTTGGCCTTGCAATCATCATAGTTGTCATCGTGGTCGAAATCAAGTGGCTGCGGTTCGGGAACTTCTCCGGTGAAGATTGTGTATGCTCTCATGGCTGACAGGATGAGTATCATGTCGTCTTTCTATTCGTCATAGTTGTTATGAGTGAGCTTAGGGATGTCGCCCCACCTGGTCTTGTTGAAGGCGGGTTCGGAGGAAGTCATCGTGAGATTGTGGAGATGACTCGTGATGGTGTTGGGTTTTAGTGCTGTACATGCGGCTGTTGCTATGGTGACAAGGTTTAGGGTTCTTGAGGCTCTTTTGGAGATCGTGAAGGAGATCGTAGGAAAGATTGTGAGAAGTTAGATAGTAGCAATAACCGGGCTCATAACCTATTGAAATACTGATTTCTAGAAGCTTAATTGTATTCTAAGAGGGCCACAAGGCCAGTAAATATATGAGAGTGCAAGTATGGCTGAATGCCATCAGCCCGTATCAGAGTCAACAGTCATCTCCGGCCATACGAGACATCACAGTCTCCGGCCATCCAAGACACCTCCACTCCAGTCATACAAGACATCTCCGCTCCGGACATACAAGACATCTCTGCTCCGGCTGAGATCTGTATATGCAACCAGCGATTTGAGAGCATACTTGGGAGCGTATAGTCTAGCAGGCTGGGAGTGTACCATCGAGTGCAATTGGGGGCGTACTTGAGAGTGTGTTTGGGAGTGTACTTGAGAGCGTACTCAGAGGTGTACTTGGGAGCGTACTTGGAGGTTGTACTGGGGAACGTACTCGAAGGTGTACTTGGGAGCGTCTTGAGAGCATACTTGGAGCGTATAGCCAAGCAGGCTGGGAGTGTGCAATCGAGTGCAATCAGAAGTGTACTTCAAAGTGTACTTGGGAGCGTACAATGAAGTGCATTTGGTAGCTTGGTTTCAAGTTTGTGGTATGCAGCATGATGTATAGTATTGAGTGCACATAATCACATGTGGATCATAGTAATCTAGTCAACACACAGGTCCGTAGGACCTCATAGTGCCCCGTGTAAATATGCTATGGATTACTGAGCCAGAAACAGCTTCTCTATGAGATGCACATCACGCATGGTCAATTTTCCTGTTACAGGGGTACTAAAATCCTATAACTAATACAACATTTATTGATTTAAGTACAGCTGTGGAATCACTATCTGTTCTACTCTTTTTCCCTCGTCTTTCCCAAGACTAAACTTCTTGATATATCAATCAAGAACAAACTAATACTTGTAATCATCTGGAGAATGATCACCCTCCTCCACAAACTCTTCAAACTCTATGTCTGGTGGGAGACCGATTTCGATGTAACGGCTGATGTCATACCCAAATCCTGCAACCCCTGCGAGGTGTAGGATATGTAAAGCATTGCCAACTTGTCCGCGCTGTTGGTAATAAAGGTAGAGGTCTCCGAAAACAGTGACCATATGACTGAATGCAGTTTTCGATACTGTCGGTCTAACAAAAGGCATCTAAAGATGTTGAAGTCGACCTGGGATGTTTGGTTTTCTTCGAGAAGTTTGTAGATGTGATGGTTTGTCACAGTGGCAAGAGGATAGGAAGTAATAGTGAATAGAATTTTTAATAGTATTTTAAGGTGTTCTTCACTGCTAATGTCAGACTGTGGATTGCTGCTTGAGCTTGGTGCTTCTCATTGCTGGAACAATGTGATCTCTTTATAGTTGGGTTTTTTGGATGAGACTCACTGTTAGGGGTTGTCCCTTAACAACGATAATGGTACTTGCTACGGATTCAATTCATTACTCGTCACATGCTCAGGTAGTGTGACATGCATAACACCTAATCATGATTCTACAAGTTGACCAGTAGTATGCTCTTTAGCGGGGGTTCATACTAGTCATGTTCACTTTCCCGACACTAGCGGGACATGCGTGGATATCACGCACGGTAGTTGATCGTCAAATGCAATTAAGAGAACTTCTTACTCTTATCCTGTAATGGGCTAGGATCAAGTAAGACACGTTCCGGTCAGAGAGAAGTCTTGACCTGAGCATGACGTAACTGAGGGAATTATGACGTTGGCGATAAGCCAAGAGCAAGCACTACTTATCGGGTTAAGTAGTATGGATTGCAATGTAAGCTCGTATCGGATACAAGCTTATCCGTCTATATTCTACATTTGCATAGTATCGGTTGGTTGCCGATTAAATCTATGACGTTTAAATTAATCACTCATACTTGAGGGAATTAATTTGCGATAAGCATTCTCAATTCTTAATTGGTAGATGTTCCAACTACTGACTTGTTCGATTGCAAGATGTCTAAGTTCAAGTTTGTCTGATGAGTTGGCTGATATGGTATCGTACGATGAATGGCCTGATTGTTATCAGGAGCGGAATGCTTTGAAACCACATTGCATGAACACTTAACCTATGGGGAGGGTGGCAGTTGTCGCCGAACACCTTTTGGGGTGGGCCCGTGATAACGCTATCATGAGCGACGTATTCATAGCAACTAGGTGTGGTAACACAAGACCTGGGACATTGGCTATAAAGAGACACCATTGCTGCGGCAATAGGAGAGACAAGCTCGAACAGTTATCCTCAGTCAACACAGAAGCACTGAAGACGATCCTAAAATATTATTAAGAATTCTATCTATTAAAAACTTCACGATTACTTCTCTCATACACCTTCGTGACTACTCGCTGTATGCCTCGACACAGGTTGACACATTCCGAGTACGCATTGCAAGAAGTCGTCGAACATTTTGGCAGCCTTCTCTTCAGTTTGGAAGAGCACCGTTTAACGCACACCTACCGTGTGGTTTTACGTTTTGCGAACTCGAGAATATCGATTACCTGGTGTTGAGATATATGAAAACCAGGGATTACCATTCAAGGAATATTCCGAGGAGTAGTTATTCGACGGGGAAGTTTAATCTTCATCTACTGCGGCGACGGACTTCTGTATAGGTTTAGATTGGTAGCTCTTGCAACGCAGGTGCAAGAGGTTGAGTCTTAGGATCAGACGAGCAGAGAAAAAGTTTCTTAGATAGGCGGCTGTACTTAATTCAATAAATGTTGTATTGATTATTGGGATTAAGAACCCCTGTAACACTCCCTCAGAACTTTCTTCCGCTATGACATTAAGTTTGCTTGATAGCTTATCGCTGAGAAAACGTCCTATTTGTGAAGAATCCCTTGTTGATGTAATGATCAGTTTTCGATACGTTATCGTGTTCATGTGTGAGTGGTTTTTCAGTGTTGCACCTCCGACTAGGGCCATCCTGTGCAAGATATCAAACGCACAAAAATGACACATCATAACTTCAACTGGGACATCTTGCTTATCGTTCATTCAGTAGTTGGAACATCTGCTGGCACATAACCTAACAGTGCTTATCCCAATTATATTAATGCCTTATCTTTATTTAGATTTATTGGCAATTGCATCAGAGATTTAATTGGCGACCAAGTGATACCTCCAATGTAGACTAAAACATGCCTGTAGCGTTGCGATGCATACTAACTCAAACCAATAAGCAGGGTTGCTTCTGGCCTCTTATCTTCAGCCAATGCCATTAATCCCACAAACAATTGCATGCTTAGGTCTCGACTGCTCGATGACCGGGGGTTGCCATCAGGTGTTCCCACTCCTGATGGGATAGGCTTATCGATCGCACTTACTTGCATAGTGTGATGTCTGCTGCACACATAGGTCCGCGTAAGCGCAAGTTAATCCATGTGTTGTCCTGCTAGATAAGTTTTAGTAGGTGTGGTTGAAAATTTTGCTCACTGCTGACGTCTCATAATTTAGATGTCATGGCTATGACGACATAATGGCATCATCAAATGTGAATCCGCTAATATGTGCTCAAGTCACGTACTATTCAATCAACATCCAGCTCGGGTGTAATCCTACTAAAGATTGCTTGACCGGCCCACCTAGTGATGTCACAAATAGGTGTTATGAATTTGTCATGATGTGACTTTAAAAGTATTCCCATTGCAATCCACTAAGTACCATTACCGCTGCTAGGGGAGAACCCCTAACATTTCCCAGTGTTGGTTTACTAAGTGTGACCCAGAAAAGACATGTGTGTGCAAATCACATTAGTGTGGAGAAATCACAACAATGATTGGACAAGCACCAGCATTAGCACCAACAGTAAAGATCCCCAAAACAGAGAGTACACTTTCCATTGCCAATGCACTCCGAAATTGCACAGTGTGTTTGGCACTGGTAGATGCCATTGATCCATTCCAATGTCGTCATTGGTACGGTGGGAAAATCCATTTCTCGCCGCCACCACCACTCAGTTTGGCAGGGGGAAGCTGGAGGGTGGTGTACGGAGATTCAGGGGTAACGGAGACCGACTGTGTGATTGGGAGTAATTATTTTGGAGACTCCAAAGTAGATAGACATCATCTTATCATACAACAAAATGCACACTCTATCTTCCCGGCTCTTGGTCTCACTGGCTGTTTCCGAGATTTCATAGATCCGTGCAATTTGTGTGGTTCCTCATGGCTGGGTACCCTGTCACTTCCTCTCACCCTCTTCCTACGCTCCTCGAGCCAGAACCACACTTTCTCATGAATTCCCATGGGATGCTGCGAGAGGTGCGGTGGAGAGTTGACGATAGGACCTCTGCCTTTCTGTCTCTGCTGCCTCAGCGCAAACGGAGCCCAAATGCGGATTCTGGTTCAGAAAGCTGAGTACGGAATGGTGGAAAGGACCCCCTAAAAGTTAATATGGATAAATATGAAGAGAAGCAACATATGAAAGATACCTACCCTGCAAGCGGAGTGAATGCTTAAGGACTAACGACATTCCTAGAGGCACTGCTGACAATGTTGAATTGGAATGCCGGGTGCGATAGGCTGAGTACATTGACATCACAAACAAAAAGGCACTGACCTTATACCGGGATGCACACTGATGAAATGGCACCGACGTAACACTGGGGCAAAAGGCACCAACCTGATACTGGGATGAACACCAATCAAATGGCTCCGACTGAACACCTGAATGAAAGGCAACGAAACGTACACCGAGGAAATGGCACCAACCTAACACTGGAATGAAAGGCACTGACTGTATACTGAGACGAATACCGAAGAAATGGCACCAACCTAACTCCAGGATGAAAGGCACCGACCTCATACCAGGATGCACCCCGAGATGAAGGTACCGACCTAACACCGGGGAGAACACTGAGAAACAGACACTGGCCTAACACAGGGATGACAGGACACAACTGTTAGGGGTTCCCCCTTAGCAGTGGTAATAGTACATGTCAAATCATAGTAAATACATCGAGGTTAATTTACGTGATCTCTATGCATAACACCTATTTACGCAATGATGTCATGTGTGCTACTCAAGTGATCTTTAGCGGGATTACACTTGAGCCGCATGTCGATTGATTAGAATTGCCTTCCGAGTGCTCTAGCTAATTCACATATGATGATGCAATTAAGTCACCATAACCGGAGCGTTAATTAAGAATGTTAGTGGTGCGCATAATTATCAACCACATCTACTGTATCTTATCTAGTGGGACAACACACAGTCAAGTTGCGATTATGCATAATTATGTGTGCAGCAGACATCATGCAAGATGCAAGTACGCGGCACCTTCAAGCCTATTTCCTCCGAAGTGAGAACACCTTGAGGTATTTCCCGGTCATCGAATAGTTGAGACCTCAGCATGCAGTATCTGAGGGATCAATGACATTGGCTGATGATAAGAGGCTTGAAGCGAACCTGCTCATTAGTTTGAGTTAGTATGCATTGCAATCTCAAGAGCATGTCATAATCTACGTTGGCGGAGTATCGGTTGGTCGCCGATTAAATCTCTGACGCAATTGCCAAATTACCCAGATTGTGGTAAGGCATTGATATAATTGCGATAAGCAGTGAAAGACTGCGTGTCGTCAGATGTTCTGACTCCTGAACAAATGAAAGCGAGATGTCCGACTTGAAGTTATGAGCTGTCACATATGTGTGTTTGATATAGTGTTTGAGGATAGCCCCAGTCGGGAGCGTAACACTTGAAAACCACTGATGTATTAACACGCTAACCTATTGCGAACTCGGGGCATTGTCAATGAAGGATTAAGAAAGTCCTCGGAGATAAGCTATCAGAACTATCATGGTGTCATGGGGAGAATTTCTGACGGAGTTTCATCCTGAAGACTCAACTATAAAGAGGTCACATTGTTCTGGCAATGAGAAGAACCAAGCTCTAGCAGCACTCCACAGTCAGACATTAGCAGCGAAGAACACCTGAAAATATTATTTAGAATTCCATGGACTATTACTTCGCACAATTGAACCGTTGCAAGATGCAGTTGACTTTGTGCACCTCTGGAAGAAAACGTAATCAACAAGTTTACCTTCAACATTATTGTACGCCTGCTCATTGACTGACAGTATTGCAAGCAGCTTTGAACTACGCGGTCTCTGTTTTTGGGGACCTATTCTTTTATTACCGTGAACACTGACAAGGTGCGCTGCCATTACTTGTGCTTCACGTTGCACACCTGTCCAACGTTCCTTACAAAGTCTGGAGGTATATCGACAGGGGCCTCCTCCGCATGGAAGAGTTTGAGGATTTTGGTAATCCTTAGAAAACGTCTTCTGACCATTACGGTTATTAGTTTGTTCTTGGAAAGGATTACAAGAATTTGAGTCTTGGGATAAGACGAGGAAAGAAAAGCAGAACGATTAGTGAATAGACGGCTGTACTTAGTTCTAATAAATGTTGTGTTGATTATTGGGAATAAGAACCCCCGTAACAACAATTTCATACTGGGACAACCACTGAGCAGAAGGCACTGAACAAACACCTGGACAACAGACACCGATTTCACAGCCGAGACAAACTCCGAGAACAGGCAGCAACTATGTTATACTGGGACAAGGAAATACAAGTGGAAACAATGAGACATCACCCCGGTACTTAGAAAGACACTGATCTGAAGAAATACCGAGAAAAGGCATTGACGATGCTGGTTAGATTAGGCAGAATGCTAACGAGGATACTATTCGTCGTGGTGGGGGGGGGGAAGTCGCAAGGGATAGGACATGACAGATAGACGATATGGCAGGAAGCTAAGAGAGACGACTGGGGGAGGTAGTAAACCTGGGCTAGGGAAAGAACGAAAGAAAGAACTCACCTCAAAAAGAGCGCCAATTAACCCAACTCTCCTTCCAAGAACCCACAAACTAGCAATTGACCTTAGACCACCAATTGCTGCCAATTCGCCACCTAAACCACCATCTGATTTCGAAACTGTTACTGCAGCACTGACTAAATTGTTGACTGATGTAAAGGCATAAGCCCGTGTATCGCCTCATATGAAGGTATATCAGTAGATACGGTTGCAAACGTGGATGTCGATATTGTAGAGTAGTATTAAGGTAAGTCAAGGTAAGATTATCGCTAGAGATCTAAGGCTCGTGGCGAGCCAACTACATAAAGCGGGTATTACCCGGCCCTGGACACGTCACGTGCAGCCGTGCCATTACATTATCCCCCTCGTTAGATGCAGACCCCCTGGGCTGCATAAACCCGTATAAGAGTAGAAAAGGAAAGGAAACAATCAAACAACTATTCAACGTACGCAAACGTACGAACCCATAAGTCCCACAACAGATCAGTACCGTATGGTAGCCATTCGGCGGATCCGGTGCACGGGGAAACTCCACCTCCACTTGACTTGTCTCCGGAGGTGGTAAAAACCCGTGCCGACGCCATTTGTACTGGGCCGGGATCCAAAGAAATAAAGAAGTAAAGAGAAGAGAAAGAAGGAACATCCAAAGTGACACCGTCCTCCATATCTCCATTTCCAGAATGTCCGGCATCTGACCATCAATGTCGTACTCGTAGCTCGTGCCAAGTGTAGGTCATCTTCGGAATTAGACACAGTAATCTCGGTGAAATCCGCAATCCGCAATCGTAGTATGAGTCTCGTCTTGACTCTTCGGCATCGATGGAGGCTTCCGTTCGCTGCTCATCATCATCATCGCCATCGCCATCGCCATCGGTATATCTAACTTGTGAGCATTCCAGTAACCGGTCATACTCACCATATATATTCAAGTGCGCTAGCACTCGAGCTTTCCCAATTCCTCGTAAACAGCTTCGCAGGCCCAGCCCATCAGTGATCATTGTTGCTGCTTTGGCAGCTTCTGCATTCGGTATCATAGCCGTCGGTGATGGTCAATCATATATGACCTCGTATCTATCTCGTAAGCTTATCATGAAATGGTCATTCATACCACATATATATTCAAGCGCGTTTCCGCTCTCCCAACCCTTGTGCACTGCTTTGTACGCCAGCCTCGATATCTGATATCCTCTCTTCCAGCCGGTGGCTCTCACACGGTGCCCGTCAGTTGTTACGTTCATCCTCCTTCAGCATTGGCCAAGTAGGCATATAGCCCTCCAGTCTGGTCGTTCAGCATTCATTTCGGTAAGCCACTTGGTAAACATCCCAGTCGGTGCCTTCGGTAGAGGGCTCCCGATGATCCTCTTATTCAATTCCAATATTGAGTCATTCGGCCATGATCTTGGTCGCTATGCTCAGTCATCATCTCTCGGTAGTTGTCTCAACTGTCTCACATGATGCCATTCGGTGACTGTCTCTTGAGATGCCGTTCGGTGACTGTTTCTCGCGATGCCGTTCGGTAGACTATTTGGTATGTTCGGCGATCATTTTTGGTCGTGTTCGGAACTGCTTCAGTAGACATAAGTGCGCTCGTTCGGCATAGATCAAACTCACTTGATCTTCTCATCATCTCTCCGGTGCTCTTGCAGTCGCACTGATCATCCTCCAAGTCGGTGCACTTGTACGTACACTTGACATCCGGCCTGTGCTCGGTGCACTTTTCATCTCCAATTTCTTGCCGGCTTTCCTCCGGGTATGCTTTCCGCTCCTTCTCCACGTGTAATTGCTGTCACTTATCTGGGTATCCATATCATCGTTTTGCTTGTTGACTCTGCTGGTGATCTCTTCCAAGGTACACTCATCGACATATCTCGAGCTGCGATTCTCTGCCGGCAAGTGCGCTCCAGGGTGCTTCCTCGCAGCACTTCCGGTATGGTGATTGTTTGCGGTAGGGGTTGTTTTTGATTCCGGTACTGTCATCCCCCTTTTGTACGTCGTAGCTCTGCAGACGACTAATCCATTACGGCTTCTTTGGGTGCCATATCCGTTGATTAGGCTTCATTCTGGAGTAGATTTCAAGTAGCAGGTGTGTATTTCGGGATTGTCGAGATTGAGTTGGGATCGCCGAGACTGAGTCGGGATCTCATTCGGGATTGTAACTTGGACATGCGGCTTCTTGATTGATCTGTAGGTGTGTTTGCTATCACTTCTCTGCGTGCATGTGCCGCTGCCAGCCTTCTCTATTGGTGAATCCGTTTCATGGTGTTTCGTTCCTGCACTTCCGGTAGAGTAATTGTTCGCGTTAAGGGTTGTTGCGATTCCGGCACTGTCATCCCCCTCTTTAAAGATCGTTGCTCCACCAAAGACTAATCTCGTAGGGCTTCATAATGTGCGGTATCGGCATTGTAGCTGTGTGACTCGGAATCTTATTCGGGATCATATTCGGCATTGTAACTCGGGCATGTAGCTGCTTAATTCGGTATCTCGGAATAGTGCTCTGAATAGTGGTCGGTATCGTACTCACTGGAACCATACCGCCGGCAGTACATCGTGTATCTGCATCTCTGCGCTCGATTGCAACTTCATAGCTTGAAATCAAAGTGCGTGATCTTGAGAATGGTATAACTTCGCGTAACCTCAATATCTTCATCAATGGGAAGGAGGTTGATTGTCATCCGTCCCCCATGAGCCATCTCCTGAGATCCATCTTCTGTCATCCGCCTCCTGTCATCCACCTCGGTCATCTGTCCGGTCGCGATCCATATCATGCTGCGATCCATCTGCGGACGGGGTCCATCTCTTGTCATCTATCTCTGGCCGCAATCCCTCTCTGGCCGCGATCCATCTCCGGCCATGATCCAGTTGGTTCCAGCCATTCATTTCCACCCTATGCATAATTGTGCTTGTATGGGCCGCATTCCGTGACTGCTCCTGTAGCTCTGTAAGCCCTCTAAAGATCATAGTTACTAACCTCCATAATGTCCACCTTCCATTGATTCTTCATCGCAGTCCCATAATCCATCCGGTGACATATTGTCCATCATAAGAAAATATCCACTCATTGATCTGTCCATATGGCATGGGATCTTTAAGTCCAAATCCAAATCTATGATCCGGCCTCGTGAGCACGTGATCTTAATCCATGCAATTGCGTGAATACCGCTCGACTCAACTCAACTCAACTGAAAACTCCGTTCAACTCAACTCCGCTCCATTATAATCCGCCCATATGGCAAATTGTAGCCAGGCTCCAAGTCGATTGCATGATCAATTGACCGATGCGGCACGAGTGTCTCCGCCTCTTTGCTGAAAACCTCCACGAATTCTCCGTATATAGCCGGGATATGTCCTCCATCGTCTGTAGGCACCATCTTTGTTGTTATGGCGGCTCCATCTGCAAAGGTCAGTTCTCAATTCGTACTAGATATGGAGCGGTATGAAGGAATATCCAGGAGCCCGAATTTAAAATGGTTCGCCAGAATAGGGCCAAGCCCCACCGTGCAGTACTCCCTTCGTGTCTCGGCATGCCGGTAGCAGTCATTCAAGGTCCGCATTTTTGGTACACTCTTCTGCCGCAACTACCGCCGCTGCTCCCTGCTCGCCCGTCCAGTGCCTGGTGCCTGTCTCACTGTTCACCAATAGAGATGCTTTCCATGGTCACTCCCAGCAGCCCTATATGAACTCCCACTCTTAGGAAGAACGTCCAAACGACCTCCTCACTGGCCAGTTGATCGTCAATAGCAGTAGCTCCAAGTATTTGAATATATGAAGTACAGCCACCTTTGGAACGCGTCTCCTCCCTAGCCGTGATCCAGGTACATTCCCAGGGCACACCTGATGGCCTGCCTGGTCCACTGCCACCTCTTCCGCTCACCCTGGGGTTGCAGAGCCAAAAGTCGAATGCTTTGCATGTCAACGCTAGGATTCTTGGACTTGTGCCACAGCAATCCCTATCAGTCTCCAGCTCACACAGTGCGTCCACCGCAGCTGCCACCATGTGTACGAATAAGCTCAATCAGCGAATCACGTACTTGTCACACCCAATTGGGACTGTCTGACAACCAAATACCGTCCATTCCCAAGTGGGGATACGACACTTCAATTGAACCTCTGCGCGCCTTAAATACATGCTGAATCTGCTGGTCTCCTGAGAGTGCCCAGACGGTCCATCCGGTAGCCCCGTGGATCCTGAGAATCCCGGCTACAAAATATCAACCATCTCCATTGTATTCCTAAGAACCCTCTGTGTATGCCATCGTATGGGCATATATCTGTCTTTGCACGTTGGTGTATATTTGATGAAATTGAATAGAGTTGGTGTAGATGGCTCTCTGTCCTCACTACGATCCGATTCGGTGGTCCGATCAGGTGATAATTGCCAATGGTAATCGCGAATTGTATCTGCTAGCCACTTTAGAACATTTGGGGTTATTGTACTTCCCTTTCGGAGCTGCCACACAATCTGCGATCGCTGCTCCTCGGTTGCATCGATGACTTGTTCTGAGTCGTAGATGTTGACTTTCCAAAGCCATTGCTGAAACTCCTAACCATCCGTAACGTAGATAGCTTCGTTGAGTCTTGCGGAAAGTAATTGCGATTGGAACTGCCATCAGTGGCATCGCTAGATGTGAATCGCGCGTATCGCGTAAATCCACCCTGATCCTTCATAGGTGCACTTCGTTCGAGGTATGTGCCCATTTACGCTCTTGGCAGCTTCCGTAACATAGATGACTCTATCAAGTTGTGTAGAAGGTAATTGCGATTTCAACTGCCGTCGGTGATGTGGATTGACATGAATCGCGCGTAATTTGTAAACCGCCTCTGGAGAACGGCCAGCTTCGGCATTGCCAGTTACGCAACTCTGGGTGGCGTATGGGCTATGGAATCGTCCCTGTAATCGTCAATTGACTCAATTGGAAGGTAACTTATCGAATATCATTGATGCCGCGATTGACAGCCTTCGAGTTCTCGTATCATGAATTCGTTGCGATTGACTTCGACTGACTTGGTCGCTGACGTGTCTCCTGGCCGGCTCTATTGTACCTGCAATTCGGAGTTCTCAAGTCCGTATGATTTCTCATTCGTAGGTGTCGCGACGCGTCTCAGGCGGATTGGCCTCTGGAATGCACACGAAATCGTCTCTGTTACCGTTAACCTCAATTCAATCAACATATCAAGACACTTCGCTGATGGAATCAGTGCTCTCAAATCCGTAAGATATCCCACGCGTAGTTTGCTTGTTGTGACGCGTCGGAAAGTGGTAATTCATGAAATCCCGTATGCGAAACTTATCTGAAATTGTAAGAGCGATAATAGTGTAAAGGCATACGCCCGTGTAAGGCCTCGTATGAAGGTATATCAGTAGATACAGTCGCAAACGTGGATGTCAATATTGTAGAGTAGTATAAAGCTAAGTTAAGGTAAGATTATTGCTAGAGATCTAACGCTCGTGGCGAGCCGACTATATAAACCAGGTATTACCCGGCCCTGGACACGTCACGTGCAGCCGTGCCATTACAACTGAGCACACCCGATCTACTCCTACCGCCGCCAGTTCCAGTGGCCATGTTGAATCTTGTAGTACTGGACCATCAAGGAACACCGGAGTCGCTGCCAAAACCGGGTCTTCCCGCAATGACTTGCCCAACCATATCCACGATGAACGGTGATTTGTCAAGTCCTTGGCTCTCGGCCTCAATAAGTAATAGAGTCAAATGCCACTCCCCATAACTATGGGCCCCCCAGTCATCGGAGGTGCAGATGTTACCAAGTTCATCAAAGTATATATGCCCAAATAGCCTCTCTGTATGTATGGATGTGAATGTTATTGATGATTGAGCTGACATCTCGCTAGAACTAACTACTACGCAGGCCTCCTGCAGAGCCACACCATATTATGAACAGAGCCGTCCACCTACATCACAACCTTCTCCAATGATTGTCAAGAAACCTCTCGAAGAAACAAAACACCCTGATCTAGAAAACAATCATACCTCCACGATGTCTCTCAACTGTCCAAAAAAGAAAATTGCCTGTTATGCCTTCTTCCGTGTTGTTTTTCTCTTCGCTTTTGGCTGCCCGCCTATTTCCTTCCCAAACTGCTTCACCATCTTCTTTGCTTTTGCCACATTCTCCTCCGGCTCCCATGTGTTATTCTTCTTGTCTCAACCTCCCCATTTCACTTCGCATTCCCAACCAGTTCCCTCAGAGCTTGGTCGGTGACATGTGATTGATTGGAAGACATATCTTGGGCCCATGGAGGCAGCGGCCACCAGGCGACCCTAGAATCACCCGTGCGATCAACTTTGAGCCTGCAGACATTGATTTTGTTGTAGATCGTCATGTCGTTTGTGAGATCTAGTTTGACCGCGTTCTGGTGTATTTGGAGGATCTCGTATGGGCAAATGTAAGGATGTACCAGTTAGCGTCTCGTAGGGTTGACGTTGGGGTATGTGATTGGCAGATCCTTAGTATCCACAACTACCTTTGCTCTGGTGGTGAAGGTGGGGTCGATTGGGCCTTGTGACTCATTAGCCTCCACCATCTGTTGATCCTGAGCATTGCGCTGCTCATCCCTGGCGACCGCCAAAATGCTCTACAATCATTCTACGAATTCGCGGCCGTGTAAAGTTTTCACTGATTCATTGGGCTGCGGCCGCTGCCGGTATGGATTTAAGTCTCGCGGCAAAGGCAGCTCATAACCAAGATCGAGTTCAAATGGCGTCTGCTTTGTCGAAAGGTGTACTGAGGAATTGTAAGCATACTCCACTAATGGGACTTAGTCATCCCAATTGGCTTGATGGGGAGTGGCAAAGCCATGCAAATAGTGTGCAACTGTCTTGTTCGAGTTCTCAGAGAGGCCATCCGTTTCCAGATAGAACGCCGTTTACATGGGCAGCTTCGTTTGGAAAATCCTCGCAACTTCTCTCCAATCGTCTGCTGTGAAGTGTACATTGCGGTCTGATACAACCTCTTGAGGCACTCCATGTAGGCGGATGATGTCATCGATGAATATGCACGCATAGGCCAGGGTGTTGATTGTTTACCTGCAGGCTCACCAATGTGCTCTCTTCGTCATGTGGTCGACAAATGTTACAATGCAGTCATGGCCAATTCCCGAGACCGGCAGGTCGGTTATGAAGTCAATGGTCATTCTTTGTGAGTGTCCTTTGGCTATAGGAAGTTGATGTAGGAGGCCCATGGGATTCCCGCTCTGGTGGATGGTTCGATGGCATAGGTCACAGCCCGCTACATATCGCTGGGTATCACGCCACATTTGCTTCGAAAAATACTGGTCTTTCAGGCGTAAGTACGTTTGGTCCCCACTGAAGTGTCCGCTGCAGGAGTGTCGTGGGGCACACGGAGGATTCGTCGCTGCATCGCCCGTGGAATACACAACTGTCCTCTGTTCCCTGCCTTTCCTTCTTCCTCCTTTTCTTTTGCCCTTACGGTTATCTGCACTTCTTCTACGTTGTTCTTCTTTGCCCATGCATTCTTCTCCGCCTGTCTCTGTTCCAAATCTCTATGTAACCGCAGTAGGCTATTCTCTTCCAAATAGAACTGTTGTGCTGACACCGACAATTTGCGTTCTTTGCGGATGCAGTGTATGGCAGGGGGGCGGGGAGCATGGGTTGGCGAAGGAATGTGCAATAGGCTCGAACCATTCGTCATCAAATATGCCCGCCTTAATGTCCACGATCCATTCTCTGGCCGCAGTAGCTTCCAGTGCGATCAAATTGAATGGCTCACGCTGGAAATCTGGATGGTGAGATAATGCATCAGCGACCTGATTCTTGACACCCGGGATGTGCTTGACCTCCCAGTGAAAATGTAGGAGGACTGTCAGGATATCCATCTGATGTACGGTGAGGTGTGGTTGTGTGAGGATCCAACGCAAGGTCGCATGGTCCATGTGTACCGAAATTAATTGCTTTGCTCCGTGTTGGGTAAATTTCCTGTAAAATATTGCGTCTTAGATGCCCAATAGTTCTCAGCCATATGCAGGGTATCGCGTCTCTGCATCGTGTAATTTATGGCTGAAATAACCTAGTACTTTCTCTACCTTGGCTTGCACCTGGGAGAGCACTGTGCCCAATGCATACTGGCTAGCATTGATGTGCAGGCAATATTTGGCTTCAGGGTCCCGTAAAGCCAGGACTGGAGCATTGCAAAGTGTGTTTTTGAGGGTGTCGAAAGCATGCTGCCATTCTCTATCCCAGGCGAATTGAGTGCGCCTGACCTTCCTCGGCTCTCCACGTCGCCGCCCGACCTCCCCCCTTTCCGTTCAGAGACGTGCCAATGGCGTACAACGGCATTGCAATGTGAGTGTAGTGTTCGATGAATTTTCTATAGCAACTGGTGAGACCCAGGAAGTCTCTGATGTCCTTACTATTTTCAGGTTGATGCCAACCCATTACCACATGTGTCTTATATTCCGGGGCGTGGATGCTGTCCTTGCCAATGTCAAAGCCACAAAAATCCACTTTCTGACAAGCCCAGGCACATTTTGCACATTTGGCTTTGAGACCATGTTCCGTCAGCAAGGTAAGCACTTCGCCGACATGCACGACATGTTCCGCCAGGGTACGGCTGTGAATCATAATATCATCCAGGTACATGACGATGAATCTGTGTTTCATTGGCTCCAAGATGCCGTTCGTCATGCACATGAACTGGCTGGGTTCCTTTGCCAGGCCAAATGGCAGGACTCACCACTCATAGAAACCAAATTAAGTGGTGAAGGATGTCTTCAAGTTCTATTGTGTAAACCAGCAGGAGCCGTGCATGGAGTTGAGTAATTCCTCGATGTGTGGGAGAGGATAACGATCCTTGACGGTTATGGCGTTTACTGTGCGATATTCTATGCACATATGCAGTGTACTGCCATGCTTTGACACGAATAATACTGGTGAGCCGAAATTGCTTCGACCGGGCTGAATCCAACCACAGCAAATCGCCTTCTCTATCTCCCTCTGAAGCTCTTCTTCTTCACATGCAGAAATGCTCTATGGCGAGCGGACCAGTATTTTGCCATCAGGGTCCGTTTTAATTTCGAAATCGGCCTACCTTCCTTTCTGTGAATTTGCACAAGTTGGCTCGCCAAAAAGACCCTGGATTGCATTCAACATGTCTTGAAACTCACCCAGTGGTTCGTCTGTCGGAGGTGTGTCGCCATCACCGCCGTGGTGAACTTTCATCAAGAAGGCCCATTTCACCAGGCGGGGAGTTACGTTTTTAAGCCCTGCATTCCGTATGATGTGGATACCAACGAATTTGGCCTGCTCCACTATTCCTTCGTCGACGTCCAAGGGGCGTAGGCCAGGCAAGTAATGTACTTGGCCATCCTCTCTTTCCTCCTAGAGGTTATCGGCAGTCCACGTTTCATTGCTGTCATGGTTGATTTGATATCTTCAGTTTATATCACACATCCATCTTTTGCCTAGCACAATATCAAACCCCTTGACATGGACCATAAATTGGGCCTCATAGTCATATGATACACCTAGTCGTAGTTTCAATTTGACTCGTTGGCGTTTCTCTAAGCCATCCTCTGCATTGACATTGGCTGTTTCCACAATCATCCATCCTGCATCCTTTGCACTCAGGGCGGCCCCTTGGCGTTTGAGTTCATCAATAAACTTCCAACCCACATAGTTCTCCGACGCACCATCATTCTTCACTACTGTTGCCTTTTGCTGCTCCACCATCCTACTTTAGTTTGGTATCGTATTTTTCCATTGAACTTTTGTAGGTTGACCACTGAGTCATCTGGTTTACCACCTTTCAAGTGGTGGTAACGAGTGAAAAACTTGAATTGACTATCTGGCACCAATTTGCCACCCTTTGTGTTTGACGATACTGTACATGATGGTGTTTTCATGGGATGTTCAGCCACAGCTCCTGATCTCCTTTGCCTTTTCCCGCTTCAGAGTCCAAGTCTGAGAGACTGTCCAACTTGCTCTCCACCTTACTGTCCATCTCCTGCTTGGACTGTGTCTCCTCGGCAAGCTCTCCACTCTCTTTTCGACCTGTTGGTGCACCTCCCCTGATCTCATTGTTGCATGGGTGTCCAGACTTGCCATTTGGGGCATCTTTGCCGACCCAAGTTTGTTTGAATAGCTTCTTCATTAAGTCATGGTTTGGGCAATTGCGAGTGATATGACCCACCTGGCCACAGTTATAGCAGGATAAACTGTCGTCGTTGGCCGGGCCAGCTTCGCCAGTTGTGCCACCTTCCTTTGAGTCCATTGTCCTAGCTGAAGCTTTCATAGTTGTGTTAGCTTTCATGTTGCAGCCACTGCCAGGTTGAGACTTGTTGAGAGATGAGTCCAACGTGGGAAGGTGCTCCATGCGTTGTTCGCTGGTCGGAGTTGTTTCATGTTTGCCAATAAACAAACCAAGCCTCTATAAACTCCCTGGGTGCCCTTTTCGATCTTATACCCATAAGCATCGGCTAACATTTTGGCAGGCATTGGCTGGTGCGGGTCCAACTTTGAACATAGGCAACTAGTGTTAGCAGCGGTTCCAAATCCGCAGTTCAGTTCCGGGTCCAGGTTGGAACCGAACTGGAACCGTTGCAACGGGTTTTACCCCATCAAAAAACTGAACAGCACCAAACGCGCGGTTTTTTGGCTGGTTCCACAATTTCACCAACTCAGAACTTTCACTCCAATTAAGTATTTGAGTTCTGATCGTATCACAACATGATATATATGTAAAAGATGCAGTTCTGCATGCTCGTTCAGCTTCTATTCTCCACATTGCGATCCAATCGAAAGAGCATGCAAAACTGCATCTTTTATGTATATATCACATTGTGAGACAATCAGAAGTCATATACTCAATTGGAGCCAAAGTTCTGAGTTGGCGAAAATGAGGCTCTGCGGTATGTAGAACCTGGCCAAAAATCCGCGGGTTTATATCCGGTCCGGGTAACAACCCCGCCAAGACAAAGCGGGTCAGGTTTTTGGCCGGGTCTGGAACCGAACCGAACCGAACTGCCGGTCGAATCCCAGACTGCTGGCCGGTTACCTGGACCCGTTGCTAACACTAATCATGATCAATACCTAGATTGTGCAGTTTTAGCCGTTCTTTCACCTGCCGCTTTCAGATTTGCAATCCGACCAATATTCGTGGAGTCGCTATCGCAAACCCGCGAATTTCGCTGTATATTTGCCCATTTTCCACAGCCACTCAAAGAATATCAGTCAGATTGCAAATCTGAATGCTGGAGGTGAAAGAGCTTGTAAAACTGCACAATCTGCATATTCATCATGTCATGTTACAATCAGAACTCAAGAACGTAATTGCAGCCAAAGCTGTAGGAACCGGACAGCTGGCGGGTTACCCGGACCAGTTGCTAACACTCCGTGCACCTACCACTTCTTGATCATGTATGACATGTTCCGCCAGGGTACAGCTGTGAATCGTAATATCGTCAAGGTACACAACGATGAATATGTGTTTCGTTGTCTCCAAGATGCCATTCATCATGCGCACGAACTGGCTAGGTGCATTCGCCAGGCCAAGCGGCAGGACTCGCCACTCGTACAAATCGAATTTAGTGGTGAAGGCTGTCTTTTGCCTGTCGGCCGTTGCGATGCGAATTTGATGGTAACCAGCCACAATGTCGAATTTTGTGAACCAGCAGGAGCCGTGGATGGAGTTTAGTAAGTCCTCGATGTGTGGGAGGGGATAACGATCTTTAACAGTTATGGTGTTTACTGCACGATGATCTATGCACATACGCAGCATACTGTCAGGCTTCGGCACGAATAATACAGGTGAACCGAAATTGCTTCGAGAAGGCTGAATCCAAATGCAGCCAATCACCATGTCTATCTTCCTCGGAAGCTTTGCTTCTTCCCACAGAGAGATGCGGTATGCTGAGCGGAACAGTATTTTGCCATTTGGGTCCGTTTTAATTTCGAAAACGGCCTACCTTCCTTTTGGCAAATTTGCATAAATTTGCTCATCGAAGAGGCCCTGGAATTCTGTCAACATCTCTTGATACTCACCTGGCAGTTTGTCAGTCAGAAGTGAGTCGGCATCACCGCAGTGGTGCAGTTTGAACAGGAAGGCCCATTTCAACAGGCGGGCAGAAACGTTTTTAAGCTCCACCTTCCGTATGATATGGATGCCCATGAATCTGGCCAGCTCCACCATTCCTTTGTCAACATCCAAGGGGTGTAGGCCAGGCAAGTCGTGTACTCTGCCTTCGTCTGTTTTCTCCCGGAGGTTATCGGCAATCCACGTTTCGTTGCTGTCATGGTCGATTTGATAACAACGGTTGATATCACGCATCCATCTTTTGCCTAGCACGATATCCAAGCCCTTGACATCATAGACTGTAATTCCTGCCTCATAAACATATGACGCAGCAAGTCGTAGTTTCAATTTGACTCATTGGCTCTTCTCTATGCCATCCTCTGTGTTACGCCTTTGGTGTTACAGGTATATTTCTGGGATCACACTGGATCATTCGATAATCCTGACATGGATATTCGATGCTGAATCACAAATTAACAGTTGGATTTCCGTACTGGATCTACCTTCCAGATTAGCTCACCGATTAGTAACATCTCCATTACTCGACCTTCGTATCAATAGATCAACAACAGCAATCAGGCCAGGCACAAGCAAGATGTGTATCATCTTTGGATCAATAATGGTACTAGAATCTCTATTGTCAATGGTCATTCCTAGTCACCGACCAAACCACTATTTACTCATGCTCCAATGGTTTATTCCTTATGAGATGAGGTGTTGTCAATGTCAGACAACGATGACATCTCAAGATATGCAGAGTCATATAAGAGATAGGTCGAGAAGAAATAATCGATTTATCGGAGCCCTGTCAACCGAATGGGCTTATACGAATCAACCCTCAGTTCAACCACACTTTCTTGGTCTGGGCAAATGGGACCATGGATGGATATGTCCAAAGTGGTGCGGGATACTCTCCGTTCGATATATTGCAAAACTACTCAGTCGCGGATAACTGTTCATTTGGCTCCAATCAAGCGTAGTCGAATTAAGGGATCTGTCGTTTGCCGCGATTGTCAAACCGTTACGTACCCGGTGGGTATATGAGAGGGCACTCTCACTGATTCTTGGTGACACAAACCGATTTGTTGATAATAGGCTTCAGATAAGCTGGTATCTGTACGAGGTATTGCCAATAGCAATTGTGTCACAATACGAGCATATTACCTTGATGACGTAGTTAGTACTCTTGGAAGTTAGAACTCGGCTATCAATGGTAGAGGCAAAGAATGATGAAGCAGTTATGTATGTGAACTCCGAAGCAGGCTTTCGCAGTCTTAGGATTGCTAACGGTGTGGATCGTCTGATATATATCAGCAATACCGACATGGAGGAAGGACATCGATAACCTACTATCGAACATACAATCTACATTAAAATTTCTCTACAGATACCTATTGAGCTTCTCAATCTGGAGATTAAGCCTTAACTTTATTCCTGAGTATTATCTATTAGTTCTGTATCGCAGTCAATGAGGATACTTCTCCTCCGAAGTCCAGAGATGTATGTTCATCTTCAGTTCTATATCACGGCAACATCTATCATTCTTTATCTTGGTCATTCTTAGTACCTTCGTCAAAGCAAGTCGTTGATCGGGAAGTGAGCAAGAATATACTTTGGAGTCCAAAGAAAGTCTGACAATCAGCCCGATTGCATGGTGATTCAGATGATACTTTTGCTACCATACTCTTGAGTCGGCACTACTGCTTCTGCTGAGACGAACCTACTATGCTGTTTCTTATAAGACAAGTTGATACTTGGAGTCGTCGTATTCTTGGACAGATGGTCCTCAAGTATAAGCGCTGGTTGTTGGGACGATACTCTAGCATCCGTTAGAAGTCTGAGAGTCATCAGAATACTGTGGTGGTGGTTCAGTGGATACTTCCTCCAGGCTCTCCTAGAGTCATGTACATCAGCATACTGATAGCTTAAGACGACACTCTCTAGTCGATACTATCTATTGGGAACAGCGAACTGAACAGTTACCCGGTGTTCTTTGGGTGTCAATCCTTATACGCATCCTGAGTGAAGCCTTATTCATCTTCTTCTTTATCAGTCCGGAACTCATTAAGGGCTTTTATTGATTAGGACCTAGGGTGAATCTCCTGGTGTTACACTCTGCATTGACATTGGCAGTCTGACCAATCATACATCCCGCATCCATTGCACTCCAGGCGGCCCCTTGGTGTTTTAGTTCATCAAGCAACTTCCGACCCACATAGTTCTGCAACACACCATCGTCCTTCACTGCTCTTGCCTTGTTGCAGCTCCACCATCTTTGTTTAGTTTGGTATTGTATCTTTCCTTTGAACCTTAGTAGGTCAACCACTGAGTCATCTAGTTTGCTAATTTTCAAGTGGTGGTAACGGGTGAAAAACTTGAATTGACTATCTGGCACCACTTTGCCACCCTTTTTTGATGATACTGTACATGATGGTGTTTTTATGGAATGTTCAGCCGCAGCTACTGATCACCTTTGCCTTTTCCCACTGCAGAGTCTCAGTCTGAGAGACTCTCCAGCTCGCTCTACTGTTTGCTGTCTGTCTCCTGTTTAGTCTTGTTCTCTTCGACATACCATCCACTCTCTTTTTGACCGGTTGGTGCATGTACCATTTTCTTGTCCTTGTGAGGGCTTCCAGACTTGGTATTTGGGGCATCTTTGCCGACCAAAGCTTGTTTAAGTAGCTTCTTTATCAAGTCCCAGTTTGGGCAATTGCAACAGATATGACCAACCTGGCCACAGTTATACAAGGTTAAACTGTCGTCTTTGGCCGTGCCAGCTGTGCCAGTTGTGCCACCGTTCTTGGAGTCCATTTTCCTAGCCGAGGCTTTCGTAGTAATATTCTCGTTCATGCTGTGCCAGCCACTTCCTGGCTGAGACTTGTTGAAGGACGTGTCCAATGAAGCGAGGCGCTCCATTTACTGCTTGATGATTGCAGCCGTATCTCGCATGCCAATATATCTGACCAAGTCTTTATAAACTCCCTGGTTCCCCATTGTGATCTTATACCCAGAAGCATCAGCTAACATTTCGGTTCGCATCGGCTGGTGCAGGTCAAACTTCGAAAGGAGGCACCGCAACCACTTGTCACACTCGGTGACACATTCTCCCTTTTTTAGACTAACTTCCTCCTAGTGTTAACAACGGTTCCGGACCATCACTTCGGGTCCGGGTCTGGGTCCGGGTCCGAACTGAACCGTTCCCAAATTGGCTGTCTGCCTCGTCGATAAACCCGAACCGTCGACTTGGGTACGGTTCGATCGTAAACTCCCAACCCGTCCGAATTGGGCAGGTTGCCAGCGGGTTGCCCAATGGGCCCATCTATAGATTCATATAAGGCTTTTGTTTTTGCAGTTTGTTAATAGTATCTGATCACAATGGCATTTTCAACAACCAATAATACCTTTTTGGATGTTTTGCAGTTTGCAATATTGATGAATGTGGAATCCGTGTAGTGTTAGCAACGGGTCTGGACCATCACTTCGGGTCCGGGTACGGGTCGGAACCGAACCGGAGCCAGATTGGCGGTCCGGGTCGTCAATAAACCCGAACTGTCGATTCGGGTACAGTTCCATCGACATCTCCCTACCCGTCTGAATTGGGCGGGTTCCCAGCGGGTTGTAAAGCGGGTCCATCTGTCAATTCATATAACATGCTTGCTTTTGCTATTCGATTATAGTAC
>Ga0307512_10001081_pt1 | contig 39679 bp, 27 predicted proteins | sample 14_EM_MG_FD_200267 | JGI IMG/M metagenome (GOLD analysis project Ga0307512, IMG submission 200267) | Populus trichocarpa ectomycorrhiza microbial communities from riparian zone in the Pacific Northwest, United States - 14_EM | ecosystem: Host-associated > Plants > Roots > Unclassified | place...
GCAGTGCAGTGCAGTTGGTGGAGGCTCACAGTGCAGTGCAGTGCAGTTTGTAAGTTCAAAATCCACTGGTTCACTGCTGGTTAGTTAGTTTCCCACTCATTACCCATTCCACTTCTTGTTGACACGGGATTTTGGCAGAAAGGTCTACGAGTTTCCAGATGACCAGCGAAGCTGTTAGAATGGACTGGAGAGAGGTTGCTAATGATCTGAGTCACAATGTAGACGCATGTATAGTTAGTCACTCGCCACTTGCATAGCCACTGGTCGATTTGTAATGTATGTTTACAATGGTTTCTCTGTGGAATCTCAAGATTTTCGCCCAAGGTTCAGGATTTCATGGCTTTCCTTGAGTAAGGAAGATATGTTTGAAAGTAATGTGCTATGTACAGCATGGGCAAGGGTTAGAGCTGGCGAAGAAAAATTCATGGCAGTACTGTACACTGGTTCGAACTAGCTAAGATAGTTGAACCGAATATATACAGTTGAACCAGTTGTCACCGAGATGACGACAAATGCTGGTGGTGTGGAGGGACAGTGTCCCAGACGCGGGAGCACCTCTTCCGCCACTGCAGCCGGTGGAGAGACCACCAGAGAGAACTATGGAAGGCGGTGGGAAATGCGACGGGCTGGAAAGAGGGCAGATGCTGACACGTGCAGATCTCTGAGCTTTTTTCCATAGAAGAGTGCGACCAAGCGGTGATGGACTTCCTGGCGGCCACTGAGGTCGGGAAGTTTCCGCCCAAATGAAGCAGCGGTAGGGAGCGGGCTCAGGGCTTGGGGCTCAGGAGCGGCATTGGCGGCAACGGGGTTATACCTTTCTTTCCTTCTTTCTTTCTGTCTTTCTCTTATCTTTTCATTTGTCCGCGGGGACGTAGGGTAGCGGGGGGGGAGCTCCGCCATCTAGCCGGCTCGCCCGGAGGCGGAGGGGGTTATCAGGGTCCTGTCATACTCTAATTAGAGTCAATACAGTATGATTAAACAACAACAACGAACCAGTTGTCAACCAGTTCATTGCACTGGTTTAGCATGCAGTGCAGTTTGAACAATTAAGTAGTTGGTGCAGTGCAGTTTCCCCGCGGAAACCCAACTGGTTTCCACCGTTGGGAGGTCTGCAAATAAGACCCAAGCTAATACGTGCGCATTTGGATCTAGACTCGTGAAGTTATGAGAGCTATTAGGAAGGACCATACACGTTAAACCACTGAGACTCGGGTTAGACTAGGCAAAAATCGATGGTCACGTAAACTATCTATGATTCGGTCATAGTACGTTCCCAACTACTAACCGATTGAACCGTAAACTTTGTGAACACTATATAGAGCCGTCTAACAAAGCTGCGGTAGTACAGCTTTCCGTGCTACAAATAACCATCTTGCCCTGGCCATGCCTCCAAACCCCAGGAAGAATGTCAGTAGCTGGTGACCAACTGTAAAATCCCAAACGTCCGACAGGCTTTTGGTGTTTTCTTAAAAAACAATCGCCGGCGAAAGACTTCTTTTCTGGTCTTGGAGACATTTAGGTCGTACATGTCTATCTGTGTTTCCGTGATGTTACGATATGGAAGTTGGGGAGAACCGTGTGCGTGTATTCTATGGTACAGAGAAGAGAGAAGGAGAATAACTCGAGATATATACAGGAGGCATCGGCCCCTGCAGCAACACCGTGTATCAGACCTGTAACATGTCTCCGGCACAAGTACACTTGTAACACGTGACATAGTGCAAGAAAAGAGTCATTTTTGATGATCAGTGGGAGGACAACTGAATACTACCAACTGAAATGCAGGCATATTCCCACAGCGACATATCTCAAGCGCTTCGGGCAGCGAAACGTTTATTAGTGCTGTTGGTGCGGAAAGGGGGCCCAGACGCGGGAGCATCACTTCCCCACTACAGGCAATGGAAGAATGATCAGCGGGAGCTGTGGAAGCGGTTGGGCGGGCAACCTGCTGGAGAGCGGGGAAGTGCAGGCAAATGCAAATAGCGGAGCTATTTTCCCTGGAGATGTGCGATCAAGCGGTGATGGACTTCCTCGCGACCACGGAGATCGGAAGTTCCCACGCCGCTGAACAGTGCAGAACAGAGTGTAGGTAGCAGTCTTTCTCTTTCTTTTCTTTTGCTTCAGTGTGCTACCATTCATTTTGCTGCCGTTTCTTTCGTTGTTAAAGGGGAAGAAGGGTAGAAAGAGGGAGCTCCTCCACCTACCCGGTCGCCCGGAGGGAGAGGGAAATCGGGCATTGTCATACTCTAGATAGAGTGAATGCAGTATGATTAAAGCAAAATAAAATAAGGACGGCTAAATAGGTTAAATTATACCAATTGGAATAAGTCTAGGCTCTCAGGTTTCAGCCCAAGGAGGCCCTCAACAATTTCGGACCCGGGTATGGTATTCGGCTCTGAATATGCTGCCGTTCTGGCTCGGTATATGATGGCTTTTATATAGATGCCTATATTACTCTCTATTTGTACGGTAGACAATTGAACATCTTTATTCCTACTCGATTGCTTTCAACATTCGTCTCAGCCACTCAGAAGTTCTTGCCTTCGTCATGTACACACTAGTCGATAGCGGTCGCTTCACTCAGATATGGTTGCCAAACAGCAAACTTTACTTGTACTTTTTTAAGACAATAGTTTGTAACAATCACCTTTACAGCTTCTCACGCGATGAATTCAGAAATGGGTTGGTTTTGCCTTCCATGGTATAAAACATTATTACTTAAGAATGGGTAAAAGAATCTCGGTGCATATTAAGCTATCCTAAGTATTAATGATGCAATCTAGGGCACCTCGAATCAAAAAAAACCTGATGAGTAAAAGGTTAACTAAACCCTTTCTTCTCAAAAGGTTTTACTGAACATCGGAAACCTCAGTTTTTCAATTCATCTTTCCGTCCGTACAGACACCACCGCCATTGAGGTAAGATCAATATTCGCGCTACAACACAACTCCTGGCCAAGATATGGAAGCGGGGAATTAAATTCCAGGATTGCAACAGGTTCTAAGTTTCTCGTGTCCGCTAGTGCGCGGGCAGCAGTGAATGCCGTGGATTGCACTTTGTTGGATGGATGTGAAAATATGCGGCATACGGCAATGAAGGTGTCATGCGTCACTACGCATATTAATTTTGCAAGCAGATAGCCTCAAATAGTATCACGGAGGATGATAGGAGTTTTATGTTTGGGTTTTATGCAGAGATAATGCTTTCGCTCTTCAGTGGCTGCCTTGTCTATATTGGCTACAAGCCTGCAGACACTCGTAGTGGACATCGACGATATTGTCTGCAGTTATGCTACCTTTGGACGCGCGTATGACCAGTGGTTGATAAAGAAGCGGGGAAATGGGTGTCCCTGCTGCAGATCGCCAAATTGAGAACTATCAATGCCGTGCAAGACCGCATGTACGACCAGTGGATGATGCAGAAAGTGGTGTAACTTAAACTTACTGCATATGCACAGTTGGACGAACAACGATCACAAAGCCAGCTTCGTACGCTCTCAACGAAACTGCAAGAACTTAGGAATTAAGGGGTAGCTATTATTGAGCCATTGACCTTGGGTTTGGATTGCTACAATCCGGGTGCTTTTGTTCGCTCTATATTAATTGTGACAGTTGGGATTTTCGCCTGTCTCATTAGTTCTGTGCCACGGCTCTGTCTGTCCAATTGCCCATCATTGTTATAACCACTATGAATCGCTATTACTACTTCAGTAAAACATAGGAAAAGGTCGCCAAAGAAATAACACAAGAAAAGCTTATAGAACATCGTCCACATCCGTCTCAATTATCCGTGATAATTCAACGAACCAGATACATATCTTTCTGCTCATCACCTCACCTAGTATTGTACCATATGTTGCCTTCACACCGAAAGTTCTTCCAGTTCCACAAGTATCTAAGGTTGTCAATCTTAGAGCTGGGGTAATCGGCGACAACCATCGCTTTCTTTTTCATATATCGAACCCCACCAAGATACCTTATCCAAGAACTCGCTTTAGTGACCAAAGTCGTTGTTGCTGTCGTCCGGATAGTTCAGGCATGACACCATAGCGTTGGTATATCTTGACCCAGTCATGTTTGGTAAGCGGCATTTACCATATCGAACCAACTCTCCCTTGATCCTCCACGCTTTCTGCCTCTGACGTCTCATTTGGAAGTATTGAGAGATGTTCAAACCGGATCTAGGGTTGAAACATCTAATGTTTGTGGCGTCAGGAAGAACGAACGAGTTCCACAAACAGATCTTCTGAAGGCACTCCAAGGCTGTAAATGTCGCGTTGCATCCTGTATAAGTTTTCCTGATGTAGTCCCTATTGAGCAGGATGACGATAAAGATCTTTCCCCCAATGCATATCGCCGGTGAGGGATGTATCCCCATCCGTAGGCCGGAAGTTTTCAAACCCAAACGGGACTCTAATGCTGAATTTTATCATGTTGAAAGGTTGTAATCGTTTCGGGTCGAATGTTTGTGAACGAAATCGGCAGTATATACAAACATGACTGATCTGGCTATTTCTGTGGTAAGCCGAAAACGCTCTTCTAGCGGGAATGGAGTCCTTGTAATCAAGAGTTCGGGAAGGTTTCGAGGGGCTCCAGAGTACAAAAGGCGTCTGGAATCCCGAAAATTAATTGAAACTGCTGAATTTTCCCGGCACAATTACAAATTTTGACAACACCCTGGCAAGCAAGAATACTAAACTTCATGAGCTTCAACACCGAGAGAACACGCGCAAGATCCCGGGTATTTTTTGTCATGCAGTCAGGTTCGCCAACGGATGAGCAACAAGATTCTCAGCGAAAACCGGATTTCCAGCCGAGCACTCTCGCGCGATTTCGGCAGAAGAGTACAGGGTTGACGTTTATTAGTCCTGCAAGTTGGAGCCCTGAATAAAAACTGACGAGAGCTGATGATCTCTCTACAGTCTATACTAACTATACAACAGCTATTGTAACTGTGCATAAGATTTAGTGCCATACACTAGATTGGGCGCTAAGCACCCTCTAAATTTACACAACAAATCTCTGAATATATATTGTCCACAGTGGCTACCATTCTGCAATACGATTACATTGTTACTGGTCACCCTTAGCATCTCAGTGACAACTACCGGCAGGTTGCGGGGGTGCTATGAATGGACCTGTGTGGGAACCACAGCACGTGATACTATCGGACAAAATTACAAGATGGTGGGAGACGTTGCCCAAGATATCCAACTCCATCGCAACCATTTTCCAATGATGCTGGACACGGAGAATCGCTCCTCTAATAGCAGTATCCGTTAGCTTAGTTAGTACGGTATAACAACCTTAAGCTTTGGCTATGGAGCTTGAGGATAATTCAGAAATAGACCTATAGTATTAAACGCTCCGAACGTTTAATCTGATAGGCTCCATAGATGTTGGCATTAACGGGAAGAATAATGCAAGGATTAATTTGGCGTGGTAGTGGTGTTACGTACGGTCTGCGGGACGAGATGGGTTCTGTGGGATGGAATCGAAAGGTGCGGAATGTGGCTGCAAAACTTGGCGTCGGGGAGAGGTACTCCATGTTTACTGCATAACTTCGGAAGACCGGGCTGTAAACCACAAAATTTACCCCTCAGTTACCCCACCCTGTGTGACAAAGTTCAGCTCCAATCCTCCCCCGTGAACGCACTCTGCCAAACTCAATAATCGACAGTTGACAACTTCGCCATGTTGAACTATTCCTCCGCTCGACAATCGGGAACCCCAACAATGGCAAACACGGCGAACGAATACGAGAGCTACAGGTTAACCTACCGGCCGGACTGGGGATCAATAAGAGAAATTGGCCGCGGAGGATTTGCGATCGTTTTCTCAGCCCAAGTCCGACGTCCTGGCATGCTCAGGCATGAGCTGTGTGCTGTGAAAAGGATATCAAAGACTAATCATATTTTTCCTCGCGAGTTATATGAAAGGGAGATAACAACTTTCGCAAGATTGTTAAAGGCATTGATCGCAATTTAGAATCTCAAGATAACAAATCTAACACTTTTTAGCATGAGTGGTTTGTGCAGTTTTTCGGATGGCATGAAGACGAGAATTATATCTATATCGCGATGGAGGATATGGAATTCGGTGACTTAGAACAGCATATCACATTCAAATGGACGGAGGAAGATACAAAGGTTGTTGCGAGCCAGCTACTCGAGGGTTTGAACTTCATCCACCGTGACGGGATAATCCACCGCGATCTAAAGCCGGCGGTCAGTGTTTAACACTATTTAAATAATTCTTCTTCCCTAACAGACTTGGCTAATTGAGATTTCCGAGCCGCTAGGATATATTTCCAATCCTACTTGATCATACCTCCCTCCGAGTCAAAATCGGCGACTTTGGAGCTGCATCAAATCCAATCTCCGCCAGCACAATCGCCGGAACGCAAATCGGCTCGATGGATTACATGGCCCCAGAAGTTCTCTATCAGTCAGCCGCGACGACCTACACCAATTCTGTTGATCTTTGGGCATTAGGATGTATCCTTTATCGAATGATGGCAGGGAAGCTGCCTTTCTCGAACCCAGAAGAGATTTTCCGCTACAAGTATAACCTTATTTCCTTCCCTCAGCCCGATTTAGTATCCAGCAATGTGAGCGAGGTTGGAATCAAATTTATGGAAAGCCTCATCCAAACAGATCCAACGCGGCGGATGACTGCAGAAGTTGCATTGGAAAATGACTGGATTACAACCAAGCCGTCTGGATTCCAAGTTACCGAACGACTCGGGCGCTACTTAGACCGCGCTATTCGGCCGAATCTAGAATTGTGAGTCTCCATTAAACCAACTCTGTGGAGGCACCTGATTGATCCTGATCTGATGATTGGACGTGTAGAATGTAGGTTTCTCTTAGCCGGTAATTATTATGAGCAGTTTACAGATCCAAGTGACTCTAGTGGGTGAGTCACTACAAGAAATTCCGGCTCTGCGAAGTGATGTTGATTGCTAATGTTGGGACGATGGTTACCTGGCAGCTCGTAGGTTCTCCTTTGCCACCCTACAGCGTGATCACTAACCTGATGGCTTGATGTGGTAGCACGTGAGTTTCTCTTTCGCCGTCATGGAGCACGATCACTAATCTGATGGCTTGATGTGGCAGCACGTGAGTTTCTCCTTCGCTGTCTTGCAGTGCTATCACTAACCAGATTGCTTGATGAGGCAGCGGGTTGAGTTCCCCCCTTGCCGTTCTGGTGTGTGATAACTAGCCTAATGGCTTGATGGGACAGCTAGTGAGTTTCTCGCTTGCTGTTCGTAACGTGATCACTAACCTGAGTCGGATGGCATGGCAGCTCGTGAGTTTCTCTTTCACCAGCCTGCAGCACAATTACTAACCTGAGCCGAATGGTTTGATGGGTAGCTTGTGGGTTTCTCCATGGCCATTTTGCGGCTTCATCACTAACCTCAGCCGGATGGTTTCACCCGGCAGCAAGTAAGTTTCTCCTTCGTCGTCCTGCAGCGTAATCACTAACCGCATTGCTTGATGAGACAGCGGGTTGAGTTCCTCCTTCACCGTCATTTAGTGTGATAACTAACCTGATGGCTTGATGGAGCAGTCAGTGAGTTCCTCCTCCGCCGTCCTAAAGCGCGATCACTAACATGTACCGGCTGGCTTGACGTGACAGCCGGTGAGTTTCTCCTTCGCTATCCTACACCGTTATCACTAACATCTTCCGGATGGCTTGCTGGGTAGCTGGTGAGCTTTTCTTTGGCCGTCCTGCAAGGCGAGCACTAACCTAAGCCCGATGGGTTCATGTGGCAGTCTGTAAGTTTATTTACCATTATGGCAGTGTCATGATGCATCACTAATGCGGCCCTGACAACACAATCTATTAGCCGGTAAGACTCTAACCATTCCGGCACTGTGATGGGCGCTCGCTAACATTGAATGTGATTTGATAGTTTGTGAGTTCCCCTTTAGACTCCAAGGCCTAAGGGTAGACCACTAACCAGGGGTCAACGGTTTAACCTAATAGGATGTGAGAATTTTCCCTACTAGCGGAAATAATATGTGTTTGGAAAATTAACACTGGCCTGGTGACTGGGTGATAATAGCGGGTGAGTAGCTATGAGCTCTACAGTATCATGAAGATAGAACACTAAGCAACCTGATGCCTGGATTGACAGCTTGTGAGTTCAACCATTGAAATTCAGCCGGGAATTCTTAGAATCGCTAACGGTATCCTGGACTTATCTAATAGCGTGTGAGCATCTTGGAAACCAGTTTGTACACTGCGGGTGGGCTGCTAACTAGGATTGGGTATCGAAATATCGATAGTTGGTGCGATACCTTCCGACTCTCTCGCTTAACAAAAGCTATTCTAACCGAAAGCCTGACTGCCTGTTACTATAGCAAGTGAGTGGGTTTCTCATCGACCGCACGGCTTGGTAGCGTGAATTGCTAAACCAGATTCTGATGGCTGAATGTGATAGAGAGTGGGTTGCTACCTGAGCGTGAGATTGGGTCTGGGTTCTGACAAATTTACTTTGCCAGAGCGTGGGTTTGTCCTCGAACCGGGATCATGCTGTGCGAGCTAATTCATATCCAATGATACGACCTTGCAGAGAGTGAGTATTTCTGTGACTGTTCAAGCTCTTGGAGTCGATAGCTTATACTATCTTGATATCTGAATTTAGCAGCCCGTGAGTCTCTGTCTGGCAGCGTGTCATTCTACTCGCGCCTGATTTTCAATTTATGGGACACTCAAAACCCTTTTTCAGCTCAAGTGTTTATTTAAAACACTTTGCGATTTTCAAGGTTTCTGCTCACCCTAATCCAATTAAGCCCAGCTCAAATGAATAATGGCTAATGTGGGCATCATTCTAAACAGGGTTAGGGACACATGGGTGGAAACTTGAACAATCGCCAAGTGACCAATTTAAGCCTGGGCTAGGGTTTCAAGTGTCCCATAACTAGAAATCCGGGGAGTAGAAGGAAACATCTGAAAAGAACCCAATTAACAGGTAGATCTAATAGCCGGTAAGTTTTTCTGTCATCACCGTAAGTTGGTTTGCCTAATATCTCATGTGATAGTTTGTGAGTTCCTTTCTGCCGACCGAGAAATTGGAACATCCACCACTATCCTGGGCCGATCGTTTAGGTGGACTCTAAGTGAGTTTCTTGTCGTCCAATTCAGTCCACTGTAGATGGGTTTCTTACCGCCATTCAATTGATTGATTAGTATGTGAGTTTCTCCATTGCCATGCTGCGCGGTGGAGACAGTATCCTAACTCGAGCAGGTTGCATGCCCGTAGTGTGTAAGTTTCTCTCTAACTGGTGCGAAACCGAGGCTATAATTCGTTAACGGTAGCTTGATGATATGGGAATAGTGAGTAAGTTTTCTCTTCTATTCAATACGGAAGAATAAATCTCTGACTCAGAGCCGATCGTAGCAAGTACGTTCCCATGTTGCTACTCAGTACTCTGAGGCGGGATATCTATACTGAACCTTGTTCAATGTCTTAACATCATAGCCGGTGAGCTTCTCTATATTTGTCCTCGTGCGATGGAGATTGCTCGCTAACCCGAACTGGGGCGGATAGATTGTAAGTTAATCCACCGATCTGACACGCGAAGGATAGTTGGATAACGGAAGCCTGGTGATTGTGTGATAGCCAGTAATTTATCGTTTCATCGTTCTGCAATGATAGGAAGTGGCCACTAATTGACTGGACCTTAATGGGTGCATCTTAAAGATTGTAAGCGCCTACCCCGTCTTCTGGACCTTAAACTTTTATGCTAATATTAGCAGCTGGTACGTGTGTTATTCAGTCCGAAGTCCTGACAGTCTGCTAAGCATCTCTCAATTGCTTAGCATGTGAGCCTCCCCCCTCGTTATCCCGGTAGTGTGATAAATATAGACCACTAATCTGAGCTCGATGGCTTGATGTGACAGCATGTGAGTTTCTCCTTCATTGTTCCCCAAGTATGATGGTGTATCACTAATCTCAGCCTGGTGGCTTGATATGACAGTACGTGAGCTCGCTATTCTGGTAGTGTCACCGTGGCTTTCTGATTCTAACCCGATGACTTGATGTATCAGCTAGTGAGTTTCTCCTCTGCAGTACCGGCAGCCGCAGCGAGTCACTAGCTAATCCGAACCCGATGATTTGATATATCAGCTCGTGAGTTTCTCCTTGTTGTTCCGGTAGCGTAATCACTATAGATCATTGATCTCGGTCCGATGGCTTGATGTGACAGCATGTGAGTTTCTCCTTCAATATTCCGTAAGTATGATGGTATCACTAATCTTAGCCCGATGGCATTCTATGACAGTGGGTGAGTTTGCCATTGTCGTAGCATCACTGTGGATCTCTAATCGGAACCCGATGACATGATGTATCAGCGCGTGAGTTACTTCTTGGCTGTCCGACTGCGTTACTGTGGATCGCTAATCGGGACCCGATGACTGAAAATATCAGCTGGTGAGTTTCTGCTTCATTGTTCTTCCAGTATGATGGTGCATCACTAATCTCAGCTTAATTTCTTGATGTGACAGCTCGTGAGTTTGCTATTCCGGCACAGCCACGATGGCTTTCTAATCCTAATCCCAACACGATGACTTGATATATCAGCTGGTGAGTTTCTTCTTCGCAGTCCCAGCGGTGTAACCCAGTGCATCGCTAATCCCAGTCCGAAGGCAAAACGGGTAAGTTCGCAATAGTGGAAGCGTCACGGTGGATGGCTGATCCGGGCTCGATGGCTTGATGTGATAGCTAGTGGGTTTCTTCTTTGCCATCCCGGAAGCGCAGTGCGGTGGATAACTAATTACTTGATGTAACAGCACGTGAGTTAGTTCTTGCTATATTAGCAGCGGGATGTAATAGCTCGCTAATCCGGGGATAATATAACATAACAGTGGGTGAGTTACTCCATTACCATCTTCGCACTGCAACTTGGTGGATAACTAATCACTTGATGTAACAGCCGGTGAGTTTCTTTCTCACTATATCGGCAGCACAATATAGTGAATCGCTAATCCGAGCATAGCTTATCTGGTCATGCGTGAGTTGCTCCATTACCGTCTCGACACTGCAGCATGATCAATCACTAATCTGGGCCCAATGGCATGCTGTGACAGCTAGTGAGTTTCGCCTTCGCGTTCGATCACTAACTTGAGGCTGATGGTTTGGTTTGATCTAATAGCCCGTAAGTTTCTTCTTCGCCACTCTGGCAGCATGACAATGATAGCTATCCTGACTCCGATGGCTTGATGTGACAGCTTGTGAGTTTGGTATTCGCAGTCCCAGTGGCGCAACACGGTGGATCGCTAATTTGTGCCCGATGGCTTGATGTGACAGTGTGTGGGTTTCTCCTTTACCGATCTGAAAGTGTGATAGACATTACTAATGTCATCTAATGGCTTGACTGGACAGCATGTGAGTGACTCCTCAACTGTTCTGACTCCCGCCATCTAGTCTCTAACTTGATACAATTACTTGGTTTGAAGTCAGTAAGGGTTTCCTTGGTTGTTCTTATGCCGCATTGCGGCGGTGGTGTTATGTCTAACCTAAGCCAAATGATTAGCTTTGAAAATGCGTAAGTTTCTTCCCGACTTAACATGGCACAGTGACAAGCCCTCCAGTTGCGAAAGCCCTGCAGTTGCAGATGGCTGGGTGAATCCTTGTTGAGATTTAGTCAAGTCAAATCAAAAGTGTCGGTTCGCAAGGGACGATTTCCGCAATCGGGAGGCTGGTAATTATACAAACGGGGCGCTAACCGGTATCTTTGTTTTTATCCGATAGCACGTGAGTCCATACTTGACCTCTTCTTCGGTGTCGGCATTGGTAGCTAACCGGAATCCATCTGCTTGCACCCACAGGGCGTAGGTTATTCTCTGTTTGAGTAGTTAGGAATTATGACTAACATGAGGTTGATCATTTTATTGGGTAGCTAGTAAGTTTCTCCCCGGCTGTGTGAGCTGATGACGGGGTTGCTTGCTAACGTCCAATTTGTTGATTTGACAGTTTGTAAGTCGGCCTGAAACTATGACAGTAGATGGGGAGCGCTAACTGGAGCCTGCCGGCCTGAACCAACAGGAAGTGAGTTGCCGCTGGAACCAATCGGTATCGGGATGAATGACTGACTAAACCCTGGTTATTGCCTTATAGGAAGTTAATCCCCCACGAGCCCGATGAGTCTGGAGCTTTTGTAACGATGGAACGCTAACCGGAATTGTGTGGTCTTGACTGACAGGCAGTGAGTTTCACTACACCAACGTATCCGGCTCTATGAACACAAACCGCTAACCAGAGCCAATGGTTTGATCCCACAGTGGGTGAGTCGTCGGTAATGGTTCTAGTAATTACGTGTCAAATTACTAACCAAGATCTGGTTGCCAGACCTAAAGCACCGTGAGTTCACCCTGATTGGTGCGGTCAGGTGGATCACTAACCTGGGCCTGATGTCTAGAGAGGAAAATGGTGTGCGGTGGGTCTATTCCGGCCGGGACCGTGAGGTGGATCGTTGACCCGAACCTGATGACTTGATGTTACAGTTTGTAAGCTCGTAATTGCTTTCCAAGTGCTGTGGAGAATGGATCGCTAATTGGAACCCGATGGATTAGTCTAAAAGCCGGCGAGTTTTTCTCCAAGCGACCTGGGCATCGGAACATGACGCTAACAAATTCTCATGATGAGACTTGACAGAGTGTGAGTCCCCCCTGCCCCACATCTCGAATAGCTGGCGTATTGAAGCCAGGTTGCATAACAGTGGATGATTCATTTACCGACGACGATTGGACTGGAGAATTGGTTGACGAAGACTGAAATCTGAACGTGGTAGTAGTGAGCTTCTCCTGCCTGGTGCCGTTCCATGATATAACCTACTAATTGATGATAGCGGATAACAGATATAGGTTGGGTTAGAGTGGTGAAGTTGGCTATTAAGTGGAATTGGGTGTGTTTCTGTTATGGTATTGATTCTCTTGCTTTCGTTGCCAGGTTGGAACTATTGTCGCATAAATGTGTTGGAAAAAATGATGTAGTTCAATTGGGGTCCGTGTCTGTTGCTATTTGCTATTTGCTAGTTGAATTAGTTGCTATACGTTAATCCGATCCTATCTCGTATCTCCCTCCTCCTGCGGAGTCTCCATCTATCCGTACCCGGAAGAATATCGTTCGGTTTCCCTCCTTGAAGTCTAATAAGACTTTTAACAGTACTCTCTAGGGTAAAAGTTATGTTCCTGATTAAATAAGTGGCTCTTGTGTTGCTACATAACATGAACTTTTGCTTGCGCATACCTGAAATTTCTATATTTTTAGATTTCTTGCTATCTGCATAACTTAATATTCTAATATCTCGGTTTCTCTGGCACATGAAGTTGCAGACAAAATGGTGAAGGATGAGCGAGGAGATATGTAGAGCGTACCCCAGGGCCAATGAGAAACAATGGTGACGGATCGGTGAGCAGACAAATAAGTAGAGAGTTAAGAGAAAAGGGAGAGGCACAGTGACACAGACTGAGAAATCTACAATCACTCGAAGCATCGACGAGTTGCTTATCTATTCATCTAACACATCTTGTCGAACGAGTCCCAAATGAGCACTAATTATCGAATCCCCCGAATGCTTTTACCCTCGAAATTTTCGGCAATTAGCCCCTACTACCAAAGCGGAAGTCATCTGCGCACTGAAATTAATGAATTTCCGGTTCGGGACACCTAACATATGTTCCGACCCATACACCAAATTTTCCCGTTGGCCAACAGGTCTATAGTCAACCTATGCGCCAATCCACCCACTAGCCAAGTAGTCCACTTGGAATGCCAATTAACCAGCCTGGGTTGGGTATGCTTATGAACAGTATAAATTGCCAGTGGTCTATCAAAACCCCTTCTGCTGCAGGATACAATCCTCCTGCTCTTACTTCCAGAGTTTCTCATTACTCATAAACTAGTTCCACAAACTATATATCTGGTTCTTGAGCGCAATATCCTGTCTTTCTAATATAGTTTCTCTAAGTATTTACTGGCCTGCTGTATCAAATTTTATGACTTGTACAGACTCAGTGTAATGCTGGCCATAATCCCAGTATTTTACAAGGATGTAAACCCTTTCTAACAGCTGATGGTATTCTATTCTGGAAGACAAGTACAAGGCATATTAAGCGACCTGAGTTTAAGGACGGAATATGCAAAATCACTAGGGATAGTATTCACAGATGAATGGATTATATTATAACAGAGTTGCCAGTAGTGGACTATTAGTGTTGCAATAGTGATGCGAGAGAAGCTTGATTGCATTCTATCTAAGAGGGCCACAAGGCCAATATAAACCGAGCCTTTCTCCTTCTCTGCTTCTTTTCACTGTATCATCGATTCAACACACATGGTTCTCTCCCAAGTACTATATCAACAATGGTTGTTTGTAGTGTGGCGAGTGATATTATGTAACAAGTTATACAGGTGAGGGTGATGCAATGACATTCAATTTTTGATCTACCCACCGGTGCCTACTTTTATAGTACCTTCTATATCGTAGGTGATACGTTTTAACATACATCCGGCTTGCATCCCACAGCTCTGACTGGGTGCACTTGTAGCTGCAAGTTCAGTTACTAGGGTCTGGGGGTAAAGGACCGGATGCTCCTGTTCAAGTATTAAATTTTCCTGTGATTCAGGGTGTCAACAGTGGAAAAACTGATGTTGAAGTCAGTACACTCTCTTGCTTAACAATTTTTGGCATTGTTCAAATCTAGTGTTAGCAACGTGTCCGGGTAACCTGCCAGTGGTCTGGGTTGGGACCTCAAAAACAGGTCGGTTGGGTTCCAGACCCGGCCAATAACACGACCTGCTGACTCTTGGCAGGCCAAACCCAGACCCGTACCCGTGAAGCCCCGGATTTGGCCGGGTTTCGCTAGCCCCGCCTGTTCCAATGTCCGGTTCTTCGTATCGGATTTCACATTTATAGTCGCATTTAGATATGCTAGTCTGAATCGTAAAATATTGACATTGGCACTGCACACTTCATTTTCGACGTATTAGCCGCCTTTATGTGCAAAACGAGCATACTCATGCACCCAACCACATCCTGAAAATGTGCGTCAACAGAGCGTCAAGGATATTTGGTCTTCCATCTTCGGTAATATGAGTGGTACTTGATCACAAGCATCCATAAAGAAGGATATGGCAGCCTTTAAAGGCAGATATGTACAGTATATTCAAGCCACATCCTCCGGGACAGTAACAACATATTTAGTGTACAGAGCTACCACTAAGTATTCTTGAGCCTTTTAGCGTATAATAACAGTCAAAACAATGTATATAGACACTAACCGCCACATGACGCTGTGATTAACCATGATGGAAGGCCAACAATCGTTGACACTCAGTGGACGAGCATTTTGAAGATGGGGCAGGAAGCGTTTCACTTTGATTTTTGCCTATAAAGGCAGCTAATAATCAGTTTATGACAATGTGCAACCTGTCGCCCCACAGATTACCCATGATAACTGAACAACCATCGTTGACGCTCCGTTCATGCTGATTCTCATGATGGGGCAGGGAGTGTATTGCATTCTGTTTTGCATAGAAAGGAATCCAAATATTACTTTATGACTGGCTACAACCTATCGGAGGGGTGATTTCTCAAGATGCATGACAAAAAATTGGTGACCCTCCGTGGACGCTCATTTTCATGATGGGGCAGCGAGCTTATTGCTATCTGTGTGGCCAAAAAGGCCGGAAAAAATAACTTAATGACTCAGTACAACCTATCGGAGGTGTGATTTCCCAGGACGCATGACTAAGAACCGTTGACGCTCCGTTGACGCTCATTTTCATAATGGGCCAGAGAGCGTATTGTAATCTTTTTTGCTGATAAAGGTCGGCAAAAATACCTGTATGACTAAGTCTTGCCTATCGGAGGTGTGATTTCCCACGACGCATGACCAACAATCATTGATGCTCCGTTGACGCTCATTTCGCCATGGCTGTATCCACAATACGCAATCAATAAATTTGGCACAATCCATCATTAACATTATTTTGGCTGCCTTTCTGGCATTTTCATTTACTTTCTTCTTGATCACTACATTGTGCTTTAATAACACATAGATATATATAATAATAATCTCCAAAATCCCGGGGCTTTCGGTCACTGCTCATCATCAGTTGCAGGATTGCTTACTCCGCTTGTTTTGTCTTCAAAATGAATTTTAGCCGCAATACCATTCAACAGATAGTGTACCAACCGTCATCAGTCAGCATATCTGGATCAAAATCGGTATGGTGCTGGGTATCCTCATCATCATCAAAATATTCCACACAGGGAAGAGCTGCATGCGAATACGTATATCCGGCTGGCAAATTGACGATTTCTGAATGTTGAGCTCAGGAAATATTACCGGATGGGGCGGGTGGGGCGGGTGGCATGCCGGGCGGATGTGTTACAGGGGTGCTTAGGTGTCCGACCTAGATACTAGCACAGCCGTAGATTCTATTTCGCTGGTAAGGTTCCGAATTACCGTAGCTGGTATTTCCTGAAGCCTCTGGTTCCTTTCGGTTTCTTATTTCTTTCCTACTTCTTGTAGATGCTTAATCTTCCTTGCTTTGTTAAGCTGACTCTTAGTCTGTGGCAAAGGATTTACTCGATTCCGTTGCCAGGTATTGTGGGCTCGTACAGACTCCTCAATACATTGCTTGGCGCCATCCACTATCTGATTGACTTGCTTATCTTCGGTAAGGTCTCTTGGTGTGGGTGAAACCATGCGCTTGGTCGAGATTTGCTGAAGCCTATCAGGAGGAATTTTCTTTGAATGCTGTTGTAAGGATCCGGAATCTTTTTCACCCTCAATAATTGCTTTGCAACTATCCCGTGGCATAAAGGATACACTTGGCTGAGTACTCCTTTTTCTAGTTTCCAGACTATCGATGTATCGAGTTAATCCTGAATCTAGCCCAATCACTCCGGCTATCCACCAGGCTCAATTCGCTACAAAATGGCATTGATTTTCTCTGGGGAATGACACTATCTTTTCGAGAGCGTAAACTATAACGTTGGAATCATTGGTGAAGGTTATAGTCATTTCCTAGTACCGGGGATACTAAAGGGGCGGGGCTGCCGCTACACAAAGCTAATAAATTGTATAGGTATAGGTATAAATATACGTATCATAAAAACTCAATAATAAATAAAGGTCTTCTTTCGCTGGTAGGTTTCTGACTGTTCGCTGCTAGAGCTTGTTCTTTCATTGCCTGGACACTGTGATCTCTTTATACTCATGTTCGAGGGACAGTATTCTTATCGCCCATACTTCCATGCTAGGAGTCCGCTTATCGTATAACTGCAATGTTATCTTTGCGTCTTACATTCTACTGAATGCGCCCAATAATTGATTGCCATCTTTCCCTTAGGTTACCGTGTTCATATAATGTAGTTTGGAAGCATTACGCTCCTGATTAATATCAGGCTATCCATCATATTAAATTATATCAAATGACATCCCAGATCATAACTTCAACTTGAACATATTGCGTACCCGCTGTGGTTCAGTAGGTGGAACATTAACGACTGATACGTAACTCTGCGTAATCGCAATTTAACCGTGTTTGATCTGCTTAATGCTTTGATTGCAATTTATTCTTGCCTCACCATAAGTGGCTATTCGGCATTGCATCATAGATTTAATTAGCAACCAACTGATACTATGCCAACTCGATTTTGACACGGCATTATGACGTTGAAATGCATATGGTTTTCAATCAAGAATCCGGTTTGCTTCAGGCCTCTTATCTTCAGCCAATGCTAATAATCCCTCAGACACTGCATGCTTAGGTCTCGACCTTCCGTACACCGGGGAGTGCCGCAGTTGCTCTCACCGCTTAGCGCATGAGATTGCAGATCTCTCGTACTCGCATATTGCATAACGTCTGCTGCGCATGTAGATCTGCGTAATCGCAATTTTACTGTGCGTTGCCCCACTAGATATGATATAGTAATCGTGGCCAAGAGTTATACGCATCTAAGATGGTTTCTCACTTCCAGAGCAGGCAGCATAACTTCATCATCATATTTGAATCCGACAGTGTGAGTATATCGTCACTGCTTGATCGACAAGTGACTTCAGTGTAATCCCGCTAAAGACCACTTCACAGAGAAACATAACATCGTTTCTGAAGGTAGGTGTTTTGCATCCCTTAGGTTACCCTAAGACATGTACCTTCTTCGACCTGTTATGTATCTTTATCACTGCTAGGGGAGAACCTCTAATAGAATGTGTAGTCGGCTCTGGATTCCGCACCCTGCGGCGGGTGGGTGGAGGTGCACCTGTTCCTTTGCGTCTCCAGCCTGTCTGAGGATTCTTTGCGGAGCACTTCTGGGAAGGAACACAGCCGGATGTTTGGTTTGGACGAAGCATTGCCGAGTGTCTTTGTATCGCAGCATTCACCTTGTTATACCCAGGAAACTCAACACTCCGCTTCTTCTCTTCTCGGACCTCGGCGCGTGGTTTCTTAATAAGAACTTTCATTTCCTGCATTGCAGCACGCGAAAAGCCTTCTTTGGCCATTTTGGCCATATTCAATGCCAGGCGCATGTCGGACTGTTCCAGCTGTACCCTACCTCCTTGCCTTGCCATAGTTGCAGACATGTTGAAAACCTACAATCCATTAGTTGCTGCTTCTAACAATGAAATTCGGCTGTACCTCTACTATATGCTTCTGTAGCCGCCTCTAACGTGATTAACGCCTGTTTCGTCCACTCTCGGGGATGCTCATCAGGAAATTCATCTGCGAAAATCCCAGGACTGACACCATCATGATGTTCAATTTCACGGACCGTGCAGACAAATGCCTTTGTTGACCATTGAGGTTTCATGTTACGGGAAGCGATGAATTCGTTACATAGCTCTGTATAGACACCGACAGTACGTTATACAGTTAATTGACCGCCAATTGTCTCGATATGAATACACTCACATCCCACTGCATGCTGCTTCTTAGTTTTCCTGCTTCCAGTCTTGTGGACGATTTTAAAATGTGCATCCTGGGTCATACGTTTGGTGGCTGCATTGGCAGCGTTGTCGTGAACTAACTTGTGTCTGTGCTCTTGTTGTGTACCAAGAATTTTCGTATTTGATGTAGCGCCTGCCAATCTGCCGGTATTCGATCCGCTCTCACCTGGTGGAGGTGGTTGAGTATACGTGATGTGCTAGTGTGGAATATCAGAGGAAGATGATAACGAGAGGAAGTGGGAAGCCCTGAGGACTATATAGTTAGCTTCATGTCAGAATGGAATCAGTAGCAGCCAACATAATTGTTATGCTCAAGATGAATCCTACTGAGTACGGCTGCAAGTTGCAGGGGTTTCCTACCACCCCGCAATTTGCAAAGAGTTGGTCTGATGTTGTGTGTTTGTTAACAGTGATAAATTACAGTGTAAGACCCCCAGAATCGCTCAATTGCTAGATATTAATAGGATGCAGTTCGAGGGAAAGGACGTCTGCTTATGTTTGTCTCAAATGATCCCCGGGATATTGCATGAAAATGACGCTAACAATCATGTCATATCGTACGGTTAGCATCTCTATTCCTGATTTCTTGACGGTCAAGAGGGAGATTTTGCTCTGTTCAAGATGATTGACATAAAAGAGGCAGCTTGCCTCCATATTGTCCATAACTTGCAACATCCAACATCTCGCCCAACAACAAAGTCAACGGAAACTGCAATCATCAGAGCTTCGAAAAAGAACTTATCACGACTCCCAGCAGGTAGATACGCTAAATTGACAAAGCGGTCAACCCAACAACGTCATCATGCTAATGAAGGCAAGAGCGGGTTGGAGGCAGAAAGATTCCGAGCCCTTGGGGCAGTGCGCAGCTTGCAATCCAAAAAAGAAGCTTGCGGCAGAAAAGCAACGAGAAATGCACTTCTTAAGCAACGAAGAGATAGATAAATGGATTCAGGATTATGTTGAGAGAGAAACCGCTAGGGCAAGAAAGCGAGTTGAAGATGCAGAGGCAGCGGTTCAACAAGAGCAGGACGATATGACACATACCGAAATCGCGGGATTGACGTCCAGGCAGCGGGAAGAGACATTTGAGGAGATGCTGGTTGCTATCGGTGACAGTCTGAGTGATCTTGCAAGTTCCGACGATGGAGATGATGGGGACGATGAGGATGATGAACAGACTGAGCAGGGCAAGCTGAGCGATGATGATGAACCCGGGAGGGTGATGGGCACAATCACCAAAACGGTACAGCAGAGCATGGAGATCTTTCGGCAGAAGCAGATGAAGCTGGACGAACTGACTCCACCCAGATGGGATGATGCAGCTGACTACTTCCATCAACGAGATGAGAAGTATGGCACATCCACATTGAGGGTTCCGGCAGTCGTTCAGCCGCAAACGAATGATGACGCTCCGGCACCTCCACCGACAACATTTGTAGAGCTTATGGAGACTCTTGACTTTGTCCCCGGAATATCGCAAAGGCCGCAAGGGACTTCTCGACCAGGATGTTGTCATATCAGGCTAGGTCCAGTGATGCTGAAGTCACAATCGAGCATACCTAGTGGTTAGCCAGCTGCGGAGCCCGATTCGTCCACGTTACTGAAAGTGATGCCAGTTGAACCAGTAACCTTTCACCCCTGCATATAGCCTCCAGCAAATTACAATTAAGGTATAGGATTCCGACGAAGAGATTGTGACGGCTTCCGCGTCTGCAGAAGAAAAGATATGCAACGTTTAATTCTTGACGACGGATCGTGGTGAAAAGCAAGGTGTTTACCAATTTTGCTACCTGTCAGCTATTCCTTGATTTCAGTGACCAAATTGTAAGACATGATAATTCGTCTGTGCATGTGCAAGGGTCGAATGCGCCATGCGAATGTTCTAAAATCCAAATTGCACTGTAAGACCACCCAAACGTTCAGTGTCCTTTTGCATGTCACTGTTAAGCGACAAAGCAAAAGCAATATTAGTGACGAGATATGCTAACAAATTTTAACTGAGTGATGTCACAGGTGTCATAGACAGAGCGGTCAGTGCGCATGACGAATCGATTTGAATGACAACTGTCATGCTGAATTCATCCATGTATCCAACTGCATAACTCGCCACACAGACCTGGTGCACATGGTTGAGATATTTGGAATTGCTTGTGGTATGTCATATAAATTGAGGAGAAGGAGCTGGGCAAGGAATGGTGAGGAAGTTGAGCTATATTTACTAAAAACTAGTGAAATGATCTACATGCTGTCAATTGCCAGCCTAAAGCGCAAGAATGTAATAGGCCACGTCATTTTTCACTCAGATAGCGTAGATAGCAGTTGATCAGAAATTTAGAGGTAACAAAACTCTTGGATGCAAAAGATGATACATACAAACATAATACCAGGTGTCAAAAATGCATATATGATTTGTTTCATACAGATCTTGAGTGTACAAAGGCTGTTTCGATGTGATTAATGTGAGCGTCAACAGAGTGTCAACCATTGTAAATGATACACATTTGGCAATGAATGGGCTGCATTGTCATACTGGTCCAAAGTGAATGTATATGTCGGCATTATTGCGAAAAAAGCAAATGACTCGCTTGTTACCAGATCCTCAAAATGAGCGTCAACGGAGCGTCAATGATATTTGGCATTGCGTGATGAAACATACACGAGGCCGTGCAGGTACAGTAATTCATAATTGAACTATCGGTCGTGTTTTCATACAAGAGTGGTCGTAGCAACATTTCTACTATGTCCTAACAATGAGCATCAACAGAGCGTCAATGACTTGTGGCCTTGCAATTTGGAATATGCATGGGCTGTGCAGCGACGTTACTCCATAATCGCGCTATCGGCCGCCTATCTTGGTAGAAACTCTTGCAACTACATCACTAATATGTCCTAAAAATGAACGTCAACGGAGCGTCAACGACTTTTATCCTTGTATCATGGAGGATCGTAGGGCTTTCCGGCAATATTGTGTCATAATCAGATTATCGGCTGCCTTCCTAGGCTAGTATGGTACGATGAGACCGCTACTATGTCCTAAACATGAGCGTCAACGGAGTGTCAATGACTTTTGACCATGCATCTTGGACAATCTGAGGGCAGTGCGGCGACATTAAGACATGATTGGACTGTCAGCTGTCTTCTAGGCAAAAATGATTTTGACGACATCGTCACTATGCCCTAAAAATGAATGTCAACGCAGCGTCAACGATGTGAGGCCTTCGATCTTGCAACATCAAGGGGCTGTGCGACTATAATGATCCATAATTGCACTATTGGCTGCCTTTCTAGGCAAATATGCGTAGAACAAGATTGTAACCATGCCCCAAAATGAGCCTCAACAGAGCGTCAACGATTATTGCACTGGCATCTTGCAAAATCTAACCGGAATCGAACGCAGATAAACCACAATCAACCTATCGGCAGCCATTATTGGTCAAAATGCTAGTGTCGATATGGTGTCCGCTCCCTACAATTGAGCACGCACGGTGCGTCAAGGCTCCGAATGCTACACAGCAACGAACTGCATTATGCTGTTTCTAAATGGTTTGTTACGCAGTCCGTTGTTGCAATCCGTTCTTGTATTCAACTTCACAAATATGCATGCAATGACTTACTGATCTGATTATTTTCCATGTAGCTGTAGAGTTCATATTTAAGAACCCCGAGTCTCCTTTACAGGATCGTTATTTTCGGCAGTCTTTTGAGTTGTATTACCCAGCTTCCTAATATCTTCCGCCATGTCAGGTACAAAATCTTTGAACACCTCGTTGCTCGAGGTAATGATCTCTTCGAAAAATGAACGTGTCTTTATTTGCGATTTGAGCGACCTCACTTTGCAAATCATCTTCGATGCATGGTGGACTTCAATGAATGTACGCTTCAAGCCGCCTATTGCTTGGAATGCTTCCAGACATGCGCCTTCATGGCGATTCTATTTACACTGTGGAATTGGAGAGTCCTGCAGCCCTGGCATCATATGTATCGTTTGCCATCAAGTTCTTCGCCATCCATCAGAACATGGAACAAGTTCAATGGGGAAACACTTGCTGGCAAAAGCTTACATTGCAAAGTTAAACAAATTAGCAGAGTCAGAGGGAACTGAATTGACTAGTTTGACGGTCGATGAAACAGCTTTGGCCATCTTGCAATGGCAAGGAAGTCGAGGAATCACAATAGTAAGTTTGCAGAGGAAAATCATATTTGATATCCAGTTTGATTCATATTGACTGAAATAACAGACAAAATGTTCCAAACTGGCAGCTAAGGAGTTTGAACCTTCCGAATTTCACCAAGACACGTGGAATCGTTACCTCATGTTAGCATTTGTTTTGGCACATATTCCATGGAACTCTATATCAAATCTTGAGCGACGGCGGACATATCAGGCATTACGCAATAACCTAGTGCTGCGGTCTGCTACAACTCTCAGAAACATTTGCCGGAGCGAATATGCACTGACAGTGGATGCAATTAAGAAGCAATTGCCGGTACGACATAAAGTCAGTTTAGCTTATGACAGATGGACATCCACAAACAAATTGGCCATAACGTCGGTCATTGCTTACTATATGGATTGAAATTGGGTATTGCATGAAGTTCAACTCGCTTTCGATGTGGTTGATCGCCTGTTCTATTCCCGTTTCGAAAGCTAATTAAGCATGATAGGTCATGGGCCAACATACTGGAGCAAGGCTAGCTGTACATTTAAAGGAAGTGCTTGATCGTTTTGAGCTTACCAACAGCCGGTTCCTTGGTATTACAAGTGACAATGCTTCCTCAAATTACTCGATGACATGCGAGCTGCACTCAACACTTGAGGCCTCTGGAAGCGAGTGGCCGGCATTGAGGAACCACATACCATGCATGGGGCACGTTATACAGCTCCCTGTAGGTGCATTCATGAGTAGTCTCGGTGTGAAACGACGCACCAAGTCTTGGGAAGCCTATGAGCGTGATCAGCAATTTGGAGAGAATGAAAACCTAGATGTTGGCAAGAGTTAAAGACTTCGAAAAGAGCGCAATGCGAGAATCAATAAGGTGTCGGCCATGAAACCAGGTTTAGCAACGATAATTGAGAAAGTACGTATTTCATGATATTTTGAAAGTCCTGAAGCTGACCTTCATATAGCAAAGAATGCTTGCAGTATTAATTACGTTAACACCTAGTTGCAGAAAGAAGTTCATTGACTGACAAAAAGCTAAAGTCCGAATTGCAGTACTTCCGATTATGGATGTGATGACACGTTGGAACCATACTCTGGAGTTGCTTGAGCGCCACTACTGTTTACGGAAATTCACATGCGAGCGGCTACAAAACCCACAATTCAGTGAATACCGGCCGCTATTCACAACTCAGGATGATTGGACGATTGCCAACTATGTCATGGAAGTATTGAGGCCATTTCGATATTGGACCCTTTGGATGTCGAAGATGCATACAGTCACATTGCGTCACGTTATCACTGTATACAATAACATGTTCGATCACATGGATGGCGTGATGAGAGCTTTGGCCAAGAACAGGACTCAATGGACGGAAGACTTGTTCTTTGCGGTCAAGTTAGCTCGACAGAAGCTTTCCAAATACTACGCCCAAGTGACTCCAACGACGGACTTGGTTCTTATTTCCCCATACATCCTCGATCCTTTCAGGAAGTTGCGATCGTTCAGAAAGTGGGACAAGGGAATGGATATTAATCCTGAGGACGAGACATCCTACACAATTCAATACCAGGAGGCATTTCTGAAGTATGTGGAGAATGAATACTCCCCCAAACATTGACGTGTGCCGGTCAATAAACTCGAAACCGTATCAAGCAGCAATTTCGTCCCCTCCGAAATGGCTTCAGGGTTCTATCAATCATCCTTTGATTCAGATGATTTGTCCAGTGATGATGAGGAATACTTAACGCCTAACAATGTGGCTGAGACAACCCCCAGACGAAGTGAACACGCAGCCCGCTTATTGACCGCCCCTAGGCCCTATTTGAATTCGCCGCCTGAAGCACCAAAGAACTGGGGACATATTAAGTCAAATCTCAATAATTACCACTCTGCCCAAATGGAGATTAGCAGTACATTTTGGATACCGGACATAACCGATTCATGGCGCCAACAGGAGGATACGCACCCAAAGTATGCTGATCTCTCCAATGTGGCGTGCAACGTATTCTCTAGCATCCCACATGGTGTCGGAGTGGAGGCCAGTTATTCCCTTGGCCGAGAATTTGTTGACTGGAGGCAGTCAAAAACCACAGGCGGGACCCTTCGCCAGGAAGTCGTCGTAAGGCAGTTTGCTGGAGCTAACAACAGGATATTGGCAAGCACTGACCCGGAATTGGATACCACAAACACAGAAAACGAATCGGAAATGAAGAAAGAGGCAGAAGAAAGTAAATTGCACAGAATGTCCAAGGTTCATGACTTTTTGGAGATGTGGCAGGGTAGCCAAAACCTATGTGCTATCCAGAAGGAATCTTGTGCTTAAAACAAGGAGATGACCACTGTAGGATACATTTCCGACAAGGAAGAGATCGTCAAAGCATTCTGGTCACTCTTTCAACATGATGATGCTGCTGCATTTAAATTGTCAGAAAGATCACCTTTGCCACCAGCTTTGTCTGCAAAGGACCTCCCTGGAGGAAGAACTGAAATCTTAAATTTCCGCAGAATCTGGAGAGTCAAGCGTCAGCCTGCGAAAAGCGACGAGGATAGCACACTGGAATGCATTTCGGACACCGATGATTGGCTTAACTGAAATGGCTACTTGGATAATTCAGAATAACAGCGAAGATAATTGCTCAGCAGACAATGAATCGAATATAGCGCAAAACAATGGAATCGAGGATTCAGAATGCCCAGAGCAGTAGGATGTGAATGCTGCACCAAATGTGCCCTGATTGGGTTGGCCGACACGGAAGTCAAAGAGACAGGCTGACAAGGTGTTACTGACGGTCAATGCAGTTGAAACGCGGAGAAATAAAGGAGGGAAGAAATACTAGGACAGAATGTGTCAATGGTTCACCAGCTTTATGTAACTTGACCGTGAGTTTCACTTTGTGATATATTATAGGCGTATGGTAAGAAGTTGCTTGTAAATATCGGTTCATAAATAGATGTATAGCAGGCACAATGAATCATTTGGCATGATACATCATTTTTAGTCGTGTGAGAGTGAACAGTGCAACATAGTTACGCCGCTTGGCTTTGCCACACTGCCGAGTCTGAATCAGGCATAAAGGCAACCAATAAAGTCAAATTAGGATGAATACAATTATCGACGACAGCAGATGTTGAATGGACAATACAATAAAATGAGCGTCAACGATTTGTGGTCTTGTAAGTACGGTTATTCACCAGTGACTTGGTCGTTGTTATACATAACGGACATATTGGCTGGTTTCGTTGGCAAAAGAGATAGCAACACGGTCCCCGCCCCATTCTTAGCATGAGCGTCAACGGAGCATCAACGATTTGTGGTGTTGTAAGTATGGTAATTCACAAGTGACTTGGTCACTGTTATGCATAATGGTTGTATTGGCCGCTGTTATTGGCAAAAGAGATAGCAACATGGTCACTGCCCCATTCATAGCATGAGCGTCAACGGAGCGTCAACAATTTGTTGTTTTGTAAGTACGGTAATTCACCAGTGACTTTGTCATTGTTATGCATCACGGACGTAGTGGCCCCGTTCATTTGCCCAACAGATAGCAACACGGTCCCTGCCTGATTCTTAGCATGACAGTCCAAGGAGCCTCAATGATTTGTCGTCTTTTAAGCACAGTCATTCACAAGTGACTTGGTCTCTGTTATTAATAGCAGATATACTGGCCGCTTTTATTGGCAAAAGAGATAGCAACACGGTCACTGCCCCATTCTTAGCATGAGTGTCAACGGAGCGTCAATGATTTGTGGTTTTGGCAGTACGGTAATTTACAAGTGACTTGGTCACTGTTATGCATAACTGACGTATTGGCCGCTTTGATTGGCAAAAGAGATAGCAACATGGTCCCTGCCCAATTCTTAGCATGAGCGTCAACCGAGAGTCAACGATTTGTGGTGTTGTAAGTACGGTAATGCACCAGTGACTTGGTCAATGTTATGCATAACGGACGTATTGGCCGCTTTCTTTGGCAAAAGAGATAGCAACATGGTTACTGCCCAATTGTTACGATGAGCGTCAACGGAGCGTCAACGATTTGTGGTTTTGTAAGTACGGGAATTCACAAGTAACCTGGTCACTCTTATGCATAACGGATGTATTGGCCGCTTTTATTGGCAAAAGAGTTATCAACACGGTCATTGCCCCATTCTTAGCATGAGCGTCAACAGATCGTCAATGATTTTTAGCTTTGCATCTGGAGTAAGTTATGTTCCAATGGGTTGTGGATATCCATATATGAGATATTGGCAGCCTTTACTGGCAAAAACAACTGCGACATAGTCTCTGTGACATCCTGAAAATGAGCGTCAATGGAGCGTCAACATTTTTAGAACTTGCATATTTCGTAATCAAGGCATCGCGCGGATCATCGTGCTCATCACTGTATTATTGACCGCATTGCGAGGCAAAAATGACATATATTGAAGGTGAAATACAGATACGAAATTACTCAATATTGCAAACTGCTCAACACGCAAAAGCACATCGTTGGTTGCTGAAAACGCGATTTTGACAAGATACTATTAACACACCGCAAATTCAAGAGCCATATATGAATCTATAGATGGACCCACTGGGCGACCCGCTACCAAGCCACCCATTTCAGACCATTTGGGAGTTTTCCCTGGAACCGTTCCGGAGTGGGTAGTTCTGGTTTATTGACGACCCGGACCGCCAATTGGGCAATGATTTGGTTTGGACCCAGACCCGGACCCGAAGTGACGGTCCGGAACCGTTGCTAACACTAGCTTTACCACATCAAAAAGTGACGATTTTTTCAAAGAACTTCTCAATTAAGTTCACCAATATTCATCAGACAAATTACAGTTTGGTATGTGAAATATGCAGCATTGCATGGTGCATCTTTGGTGGTCTCCGATTTTTGATATCTTCGAAACTCAGCAAGCAGTGGCACAAGAACATCGTTTTCAGACCAAAAACTCTGTATTTTTCACGCCGCTTGCTGACTTTTAATGATATCGAAAATTTTGAGACCACTAAATTATGCGCCATGCAATGCTACATATTTCACATATCAAGCTCCAGATTATCTAATCAATATTGGTGGACTTAATTGGGGGAACTGTTTGGCAAAAACCAGGACTAAACAGGCCAAGTCCGGGTTTGCTTGGAACCACTATAGTCGAAACAGTCCGAAAATGGAACCATTGCTAAGACTAGTCATATATTGCATAGTCAGTGTGTCTTCGTCCTGAATTGGCTTTCTTGCCACAGCGGTCTCTCTCTCCACAAAATCCTCAATCCATTACTGTTTCTCTGCATTATGTACAAAGTCTGTTTCCTGTCCTTTCTCCGCCGCGAAGTTCTCTTTAGATCGCAAGCTGGGCGATGCTCCCAATGGTCGGACCCTTTCTCCCTGGGGGCTGCACTTGCCTTCTTTTGCTTGATGACATCGATGTGTGGATGTCATTGCCGTGTTGCCATATTTGCCAGCGGGACGTTGAGAAAACGTCTTTTTTGGAGCGTTGACCAATGAATCGTATGTTGACCTCGTTGTTGGGCGAGATGTTGGAGCATGCAAAATATGGACCACATGGAGGCAAACTGAGTCTTTGATGTCAAGGTTCGTACGTTTGATCAACTGGAATAAAGCATAATCTGCATTTCAACCATCATTTCAGTTGGAATACTAACACTAATTGTATGTTATTATATGACAGTTTGCGTATGTTTCATGTAAGATCCCGGCTATGCGTTGAGACAAATATCACCAGATGACATATCTGTGGAAGAATTTCCTTTTTAGATCTATCAAATACGAGATATTAGCTGTCGTTCACTTCAATGTATCCGTGGAAACAAACAAACAAACATCCATGGACCGCCCTATGGCAAATCGCGGGACCATTGTAATCACTTCCAACTTGAATGGATACACAGCAGGATGTATCTTGAGTTGAACGTGCCAGTTGACAGTCATTCATTCCCTTGGGACCTTATGCTAACTATATATTCCTCAGCACTTTCCACTTTTCGTTATCATCTTCCTCACCTATTCCACAACAGCAAGTCCTGCCTCCACATACACCTCAGCCCAGTGTAATTCAATACGAATCAAGCCGAATGATGCGTGCTTCATCCAATGTGCCCCTGGGTGATAAGCAGGTGCAACGCAGACACCAGTAAGTCCACTGCGATGCTGCAATTGCAGCCACCCACAACATAGACCAGAACGCAAATTTAAAAAAACTACATATAACTGGATGCCACAACAATAGGCAGCAGCATGCAATCGGATGTTAGTAGCTCCATATCGATATAGAAGGCGGTCAACTAACAATATCATCAACGGCTATTGAATTTTGGTAGCCCCGGGACCAGTTTATCGCTGCCCTGACTGGCAAACCTCGATGGTGGAAAAAGGTATTTGTCCGCATGGTCTGCGCAATCGAACATCATGATTTGGTCAGCTCTGGGATCTTCGAGCATGAGTTTCCTGATAAAGATTCCAGGGAGTGGACGAAACAAGCTTGGAATACTCACGAGGAGGCTATCGAGTCATATATGGTTGAGGTAATTGCCCAAGCTTTGTTTTAGAAGCAACAACTAATTTTTGTAGGTTTTCAACATGTCTCCAACTCTGGTGAGGCAAGGAGGTCGGGTACAGCTGGAACAGTCCGACATGCAGCTTGCCTGGAATATGGCAAAGATGGCGAGAGGCGAGTTTTCGCACACCACAATAGAGGAAATGTAACAACAATTTAAGAAACCTCACGGCGAAGTCCGAGAAGAGATGATGGGAGGTGTTGAGTTTCCTGGGCATCAGATGGTGATGGCTGCAATGTAAAGACACCTGGCAAAGGTTTACAAAAATCATACGGCTGGCTGCCTTCCATGCCACAATGGTATGGCAAACAATCCGCAGACATGCTTGATGTACAAAGCAACCGCCGTTTTACTGGGGTATTTTAAGTCCCAATAATCAATTCAACATTTATTAAACTCAGTACAGCCACCTATCTCCTTGTCCCTCAATCCTGGTCTTCCCAGACTCAATCTCATATTCTCTAAGAATAAAAGCTTCCCACTCTTCCCTGTGGGTCCAAGGTCGTTCATCGGACTACTCTTTAAAAGGAAATGCACCAGTAGTGATGTACCTGTACACCTCGTATCCAACCCCGTCAATAACGGCCGAGTATGAAAGTGCTCAGAAGATGTGGTTTAAATCCTGCTACTTGAAGTATTGAATGGGATCGCCAAAAGTTGCGACAACCCACTGGTGTGCGTACTGACAATGTGTTGGTCTCCACAAACTCATAAAGTGCGTATTCACGGAGAGATAATATAGAAGTAATTTTGGATTTATGTAGATAGAATTCTGTATTTTATTTTAAGGTGTTTTTCGCTGGTAATGTCTGACTGTGGATTGATACTAGAGCTTGGTTCTTCTCATTGTCAGGGACAATGTGAGCTTTTTATAATTGGATCCACAGGTCAAGCTTCCCTTCAGTTTTCGGTTATGATACCATTATTGATTGATAGCTTATCGCCGGATGCAACTGGCATGCTCCGTTGATAGTGCTATTGATTCCCCTTGATTATCGTTTTCATGGGTGAGTGGTTTTGAGATGTTACGTCCCCCTGAGGGCCATCCTCATGATCATGATATGAAACTCAAATTATGACAGTTCATAACCTCGTGTTCGACATCATTCTTCCCATTTGTTCGGTAGCTAGACCATCTAACGAGCTAAGTCTTATCAGTGCTTATCGCAATATAATATTAATAGCTGTTCACTATTCATTGCCTCACCATTATGGCTATTTGGCATTGCGTCAGAGATTTAATCGGCAACCAACCGATCCTCTGCTAGTGTAGATAATATCATGTCAACCTCTTATGTTTGATGAGTATGACGTTGCAATGCATACGGTCTTAATTCAATAAGCCGGTTTGCTTCTGGCCTCTTATCTTTACCAATGTCATTAATCACTCAGACACTCCATGCTCAGGTCTTGACATTCTGTGGACCGGGAAGTGCCGCAAGTGCTCCCACCACTTAGCCCGTGAGCTTGCAGATCCGTCATACTCGCATATTGCATTATTGTCTGCTTTACACCTAACTCTGCGTATTTGCAACCTAAATATCTGTTGTCCCGCTAAATCAGGTTTAATACGTGTGGCCAATAATTATGCACACTGCTGAACGTTTTTCACTTCCCAGTTATGGCGACATAATAGCATCGTCATAGTTGAATCCGCTAGTGCGACTGTAGCCTGCACTCATTGATTAACCCCCGGCTCAAGTGTAAACCAGCAAAGGTTCACTTCACTGACAAACCTGTTCATGTATTACGCGTGTAGGTGTTTTGCATATGAGCCCCAACCGTTTGTCACATGTACCTGCTTCGTTCAAACATGTATTATTACCACTGCTAATGGAGAATCCCTAACACGCCGCACCTCCAACAGAACCGAGGGCATCTCTTCCTGGAAAACTCTCTCCGCCCGGAACGCCACCTACACCACCAGGTGACCCTGAGGGAAACCAAACTTCTAACATCGAAGGTATGCCATCCAAGTGTGTGGATATGCATTCTCCACTTTCAAAAATTCAATTTTTCAATCATAATGCATTTGCGAAGGATTGCAAGTGCGATACAGATTTAATTCCAGATTTGCTGAGTACACTATCTAAGGTGTGGATATACCGCTGACATTGATTTTGAAGGCAACAACAGCATTTTGGGCGACTGTGAGGGTGCAGACGAAAATTGATTGAATGGAACGGGAGGGACCCTTTGATCTATGTTTTCAAGGATATATTTATATGCACAATTAAAGAACAATGTAGTGATAATGCAAACATACATGAAGGGGATAGAACAACTGACAAAACACAGTACATGATCATGAATGCCAAAGTAAATGGTTGCATAATATGGATACGCCTGTTGCACAATGAGTGTGAACGGAGCATCTACGATTTTTCGTCGTTTAAGTTAGGTTATCAAAATGAGAATTAATTATTGTTATCTATAATGATTATATTGGCCGCCTTTTATGCCAAAGAGATTGCTACACTCTCCCTGCCCCATCTTGACAATGAGCATCAACAGAGAGACAATGATTTTTGGTATTGAATCGTGGGTAATCTTGGTTGTAAATGATTGCAGACATCTATAAACTAGGTTTTGGTAGGCTTTCTAGGCTGATAATCAAGAGGTCGTTCCGCGACAGCCTCCCGGACAATCACAACTTAATTCAATTTCCATGGTTCAACTTAGTGATCCTAAATGTTTTAACCCATAAAACCAGTTAAAATTCCATAATTAGATAATAGTTGCTATCTTGCACTTTGATTAACTATCCTGGAAGGTCACAACTTGTTGACGCTCCGTTGTGGCACAGTTTCAGAATGGGGCACGGAGTATGTCTCATCCTCTATTGCATTGGAATATGGGCAATACCTCATTTATGATCGTTTGGTTCCAATAGCCATTTACATGACTCATCGTGCAAAACGAATTATCATTCATGCGCCGTTAACAATCATGTACAGGATGCGGCAAGGTTTGTGACTATTTTATTTTTCGTAATACAGGCGGCCGACTCATCCGAAAAGGATATTGGTGTGCAACAGTTAATCTTTGGCAATCAACAGTAAGGTATCTCTATGCGACCATAAATACAAAAACCCAAAAGACTGAACTGGAGATTGGAACCAGAAGGTCTTGCCAAACACTGCATAATCCACAGGTTCACATGTACGGGTCCGGGTTGGCTATTCAAGACTCTGCGGGTCAGGTGTTCAGCCGTGTCCGGAATCGAACCAAACTGTTTTTCACATCTGAATCTGGCCCACTGGAAGGTTACCCGAACCTATTGTAAACACTAATCGTATGTGTTGTAGTTCTGCTCGGCGCCTCCACATTTTGGACAGTAGAAGTTGACTGTTCTGAGAATCTCAAAATATTGAAACTAGTTCAGAATGCCGGGAATGTCAATGCCGCTTGCATCGGTCCTAAGAATACTCGCCATTGCCAGGTCGAAGTGGTGGAAAATAGGTGCAGTATTGAAGGCCCTTTTCAACTTCCGAAATGCAAGTTCAGCATCCCAAGTGCATTCCCATTTGTATTGTTTAGGCATCCTGGATGTCTCTCCATTGTTTAGCAGGTCAGACTTAGGTGTTGTTACCTTGGCATAAATCCTGATAAACTGCCAGTCGAAGTTCATGAATCCAAGCCGCACTTGTAAGTCCCAAATCGACTCCGGGGTTGGCCAATCCTTGATCATTGATATCTGGTCCGATTCCATGCCGATCCTATTGGGGCTTTTGAAGACCCAGAGGAAGTCGACTTCTGGGACTCCTAAATGGCACTTCTCGGATTTGGCATAGAGGCCAAATTGTCGTAGCCATTCGAGCACTTTTTGTACCACTTCTTCCTGCTCCTCCTTGCTGGTCGAGTATATCAGTCTCTCGTCGAGGAAGCACACAGCATCGTAGTCAATGACAGGCCATAAATAGTCATTAATATAAGCTTGGAATGTAGCTGGTGAGGTTGTCAACCCCCACGGCATGGCTTCGAATTCGAACTGACCATACCAGGTGTGATACTGGGATTTGTACTTGGCGCCTTCTGTGCTTCGAATTAGTACATAGGAATTCCGATGGTCCTGATTCCTGAAGATCTTAGCTCCATGCAACTCATCTAAAATCTCTGAGATCAGTGAATGAAGATATTGGTTCTTCACTGTTGCTTTATTGAGAACTCGGTAGTTCACACATGGTCGTAGGCTGGCGTCGATCTTCTTCACAAATACAATCGGTGCTGCCACGGACGATGATGCTCGCTGAGTCAATCCATTGGCTAGGTTTGTTTTGCTGTAGGCATTCAGAGTTTTGACCTCGACTTCCGACAGATTATAGATTCGGCCATGTGGTATATTGAAGACTGGTTCACGGTCAATTGCGTAGTCAATTGGCTGGTGCAGTAGAAGAGTCTCTGCCCTATCATTACGGAGTGCGTCCACATAGTCCTTGTATCTCACAGGGATACGACCTCAATCATCAGTAGGTACAGTACCTGTTCCAGCATCGCCATGTTAGCCTGTTATCTCCAACTTGGGATTTGGGATGATGAGAGAGAAGGCCCGGGAATTGCAGGTCAAGCAGGTCACCGAAAAACGAGCGAAACCCCGCTAGTCCACATCTGCCATCATGACTCGGCGAGCCGGTAGCAGTCATTCAAGGATCCGAGGATCCCCTTCTGCCGCATCTACCACCACTGCTCCCTGCTCACTCGTCCAGCTCTTTGGATTGATAGTCTCAATCTCACCTGAATTGGCCAAATTGTTGACCTTCATAGACGCTCCCTGCAGTCCACTGCATTTCTCAATTCGTAGGGTGTAACATTCGATTGCCACATCACTAGTGAAGTGATCGTTCAATGCGGTTGCTCTGAGTATTTCAATATCTGGAGTTGGACTGTCCTCACCGCTCTCCCTTGGTTATCCATCGAGATCAACAGGGATCTCTGATGTCAAGTTGATCGTCGGCCGACTCCCACCAATGGCTGGCAGCCATATGTTAGAACTTTTGTCATCCCAACCTTCGTACCACTCCACTATGATAGCTGATCTGCGTGCCTCCCCTTGACAACTTTGGCTTCTTAATGAAGTTAATCAACCGGTAGCCCAGTTGATATCTGGCTTGTGGGTGTCAAACCATGCTAATTCCAGTACTAGATCGTATGCACTGAGTGGAATGACAAGCACCTCTGGTTTGTGGAGAGGGGCTAAATGATCCATATATTGGAGTGTCATCGCCGTCTTGTGGATCTTCCTTGCATGTGTAATCCGCTGACAATGCCAGCTGTGAGTTGTGATGTACACTGCTTCGTGGGATAGTCCAAGTCTTTTGACAGGTTGTGGAGCCATGAAAATGCTTGTAGCGCTGCAGTCTATGAGTACTCGTATTCGCAGCAATTCTCCTTGTTGATCTCGTATCTGAACTTCATGGATAATGTACAATTAATCCGGTCTTGCCATTCTACACAAATATTGACTTCACATCAGAGCATTCGGGATCTCTAAGTCAACCCGCAGCCTGAGTGAAATACGATGCAGTTGAATTCCCCCCAATGTTGCCATATTCGCCCTCGTACCCAATGACTGCAATCCAAGCTCTCGTTCGTCCGTCCTCTCCCACTGCGCTTTACATCGAGTAAGGTAGGATAGTTCTTTGCTTGTTGACTATCGAAGAAGTGCTGAAGTTTGATATCTTTTCCGTCTCCTGGCGGAGCAAAGTATTTGGGGAAGTCAGCGCCAGTATACTTTGTGCACCGGAATGTTTTACCTCAAGGTGACCCACAGTGTGTGCATTTTCCTTCCAACTTCCAAGTTTCATAAACCTCTGGCGAGACCCAGGGCACGGGAGTGGGTTTATCATCCTCGTCCGACTTTGATTTGAGGGGTTTCAGTACTTCTGACGACTCAGATATACATAGCCGGAAGTTGCGTTTCTTGCCCACTTGTTGACATGATTCTCCGGACTGCATTTGCTGCTGAGGTGGCTGCTGCTGTTGGGGAAATATGCCGTCCGGCTTGACCTCTGAATTGGCATCTCAGTCGAAACCCCTTGCATGCTGTTGAATTTTCCTTTGTTTGGGGTCAACGGGTTGATGTTGGACCTTAGTCCTGGTCTTAGTCTGCTCCAAGCGATTTTGTTAAGGTTCTCTTTGTCCTGGGGGTGCCATCCCGCTACTCTCCAATCAGCTTTGATTTGATAGCGGAAGACTCTCACTGGTTCATTCACTCCTTGAAGGATGTCTGTCATAGGCTTCATTGCCTTGTTGAGTGTTGTGTCCTTGTCGCCATACATCTTTGGCAATTGTTCCGAGAAGGCCTCGAAAGCTTCCAAACTGGGATCCTAGTCTCTCCTTAGGTCTCGAAGCCTCTCCACCAGATCAGTCATCTGTGTCTGTCTCTTTGCAGGGTCCAGGTGATGATACCATATGCTGACAAGGCTCGCTTAGTGGTAGCAACGGTTCCGTTTACGGACCATTTCTACTATAGTGGTTCCATGAAAACCTGACCCCAGGCAGTTCGGTCCGGGTTTGTGCAAAATGGTTCCTTCAATTCAGTCCTTGAATATTCATCCGATTATATAGTGTTTGGTTGCTGAACTATGGTGCTTCAGATGGCGCATCTTTTGGCAGTCTCCGATTTTGGATATCTTCAAAACTCAGCAAGCTGCTTGAAATTATTGTCATTTTTGGCCGACAAACAAGGTTTTTGGGCTGCTGCTTGCTGAGATTTAAAAATATTGAAAATCGGAGACCGCCAAAAGATGCGCCGTGCTGAGCTGCATATTTTACATACCAAACACTAAACTCTCTGATCAATATTTGTGGCCTTAAAGTGATGGTTCGCATAAAAAATCGTCGATTTTTGACGGGGTAAGGCCGTTGCCATGCAGACCTATAAAACTGGCTGGGTCCAAAACTGGAACCGTTGCTAACACTAGGCTCGCTGCATATTTGATTTTGTCAGGATCTCCATGCGGGAATATGTCTGTGTGGGATTGGCAGTTAGATTGTAACGTGTCAAGTTAAGTGATCAAGCTGCTGTGTTCCACCGCAGTACTGATCTGGATGGGTCATATCAAAGCTTTTGGTTTTCATTGCTTCTCGCCGAATAGACTCACTGTGGTAATCTCGGTTGGCCTCCATTACTTCGGCTTGTTGCACACATAGATGAATATTCTGGTGAATGGCATTGTTGATCAATGTTCATTGTTCCTCCATCATCTTTCGCATAGAAGCAATCTCGGATTGCATGGTAGGCTTAGGCCAGCTTCGGTTGTCGCCCAGGATGTCACTGAGGTTGTCCCCTAGGCCGGCGCTCAGGTCACCCTCAATGGTGGCAGTGTTTTCTTAGTTGTCGTGATCATTCTCGTTATGGATCTCATCACCAGGAAGTGCGGATGCTAGTCGCGTGAGAATATGGGTTACTCGGCTGAGAGGAGATCGTAGGTTTTCTGTCCTCAAATATATAGTAGCCAAGCGCAATTGGCCTCTGCCAGCTTTCACAGGAGGCATGGTTAATGATTGCTGATAGAATTGATGCGTAAGCTGTTCATTTCCGGTCAATTGGGTCGGTTTTGTGACAATAGGGGTAAAACTCGTGTATTCTCGTGAGTGAAATGTATCCGATAACTGAAAATCCAAAACGATGTATGGTCACATATCCTTACCTCTAGCCGCAGACGTCTGATATGATAATATGGTTGCACGTGAGAGCAGGTGAGTATAGCTGAGGATTGTAGTGGTAAGATATTCGAGACTAATCTAAGTGTCGCAGCGGCGATCTATTTACAATGGCACTTACCCGACCTTGAGTCCTGTGTCGCCATCACAGTTAGATGAATCAACTGCCTTTCAATGCTGATATAATTCACACAAGGAGGAATTGAGCTGGTAAGTGAGGTCATATCTGACAAACGAACTCTAACACATTCACATAAGAAAGACATAATGTAAGGTATTATATACTGCAGCTCAATTTGAAACAGATAGAATCCACTCAAATCACACCAACTATATATGATATGGGGCAATCCATTCCAGTATTTTTTGTCAACTATAGTATGGACCAATAATTATTGAGTCTTGGATTCATTTCTCACCTGTGTAACAATGGTATACCCAGTGGTTGCCATCAGATTCTTGTCTGACTACTGCATTCTGGCAGTAGTTTATAGGTCTGATATTCAAGTGCATTCACGGAGGCGGCTCCTCTGAGGAGTACGAAGTCTGGTAACGGAGTCCCACCTTTCGCGCATGAACCGTCCATTCACACAGTCTGTACCCCACCACCGTGAACTGACTAGTTCGTTCACTGAATCTATCAAATTTACCAATACTCTGCTCTGCACGCATGTCTGTGCATGCACTGGTATGTTTGTATACTCAGCTGGTTCTACCTCTCCAGCTGAATTCGAATTCATCACTCATGTACATTCTGCGCAGTGCAATCAAGTACATTCCTCACAGCCCAACTGAATTTGTTCCTCAGATTCTATTATATGTAACGGCGGCACGTGACCCGGGGCCGGGTAACGGCCATTCTATATAGTCGGCTCGCCACGAGCCTTAGATCTCTAGCGATAATCTTACCTATACATCTACATCTACTATCACTCGCATCCACGTTTGCAACCGTATTCCTATAATTACCATACGTATACCTATGAGGCCGAACGCAGGCATACGCGCCCTTACACTATTATCGCTTTTTCAGTAAACGGATACGTTTCGCTCACGGGATTACGAGTTGAGGAGTTTTTCCCCTTTTCCGACGCGAAACCCTGGAGTCAACAATTGAGAATACTGCCCTCCAAACGAGATATCGAAGCATCATTATTTCGAAGCACGAAGCATTGGCCGCTCCATCATTCAATTGAGCCCCTGATGACGCGAAGTAGAGATCAGAGACCAACTGGCGCACAAGGCGCGTCACCGGCAAAGAAGACGATTATTATCCCAACTACCTGACACCACCCAGCCGATGACAAAATCGCATACAATCAATCCAGACGAGTTCAAGACGACATCGATTACTTCCAATGGCTGCAATCGACCACCGGACACCGGAGAAGTCGCGACTGCACCCCTGAACCTGTCAATTCCCGGCGGAAACCTATAGAGCTCAGAGACCATAAGGCGCACAAGGCGCGTCGCCGACATTTAAGACGATGATCACGAGTACAAGACCATTCCTTCAAGTGAATTGAGTGCGATCACCAGCCCAAGCACCTACAATGGACGGAGTGACCTTACCCCTGAATGCCGCATATCGAGAATCAAGGCAAAGTCAGACAATTTACGAGTCAGCACAGTTACGACTACAATCCTTCTATTTGAGCGAAGTGCACCTATCTCAGTTTGCGTGTACACCTACAGCTCTAGCAACCTCGAAGAAGCCCACTGGCAGAAGCATTTTGCGGCTAACCTAGGATACACGACTCGAGCGATGAATCTCTATGGAGGAGGATCAGCCTATGAATCAAGAACTCTTACCGCCACGAACATCCGCACAAGCGAAGTGCACTTACGGAGATGACACCATACGATTGAAGGACATTGAGGATAAGAAGCTTTCCCTCGATTGAAGCAAACTTATAGCGGCGATACATTGCGCAGCGTGAGGTGCATTTACGGTTACAGACCGACACAACTCCGCAGACCGACTATGACGACTACACTGACTGCAATGACTATGATTGTCTCAGAGCACACGAATTATGGACAATCGAAGTTCAGCTACCACATGAATGATCTTCGACTGCAATTGCATTAATGACAAAGGCGGCAATCGACAAATCAAGCGCCAATGATCTTTCGACACTCAGCAAGCCAAAAACTATTGGCGGCGCAGGCACTAATGGCGACTCTGGATGAAAATATACAAATACCAGACAGAAATGGCGAGATGCAACGCGTATGGGCTATTGTCGACTGCGGCGCAACAAGCATCTTTATGACACCGAGGCTTCTGAAGCGACTCGGGATATCACATCAGGCG